>Ga0067045_1027543_pt1 | contig 97238 bp, 86 predicted proteins | sample TerdegcTABiofilm_FD_59184 | JGI IMG/M metagenome (GOLD analysis project Ga0067045, IMG submission 59184) | Combined Assembly of (Gp0054472, Gp0054536) Wastewater bioreactor microbial communities from Singapore -Terephthalate degrading...
AAAAACTGATTTCCTGTCTATCAATCCCTTTCTTCGTTCAATATTTTGGGAGGTTTTTTTGTATAGTTAAAGAAAATAAACCTTGACAAAGGTCACATCATATCAGATTTGACGTGCCGTAACATAATAAGGTCGTCGTCCAGCCCGTGGCGGAGAAGATCGAGTCGGGATGACGCAGCTATAAGGCCTTCGGCGTGGATCGGCTTGATCCGAAACGGGAAAAGGCTCGGGCTGTCGATCAGATCTTGTAGCGGAGCCGAGCCGTTGGCGCGGGCATGGAGGGACGCTTCGATCAGCCAGGCGATCAGTCGGGGATCATCAACGGCCACCGTTGTCCCTGCGGAGTAGACACCCTTTGCGCCGGTCTCCTGAAGCACGCCCCAATCCAGGTACGAACGAAGCACGCGACGGGCTGCTCGGGAAACGGTCTCCCGCTCGCCGAATTGCTCGCGGATCCTGCGCTGGACATGAGCCGCGGCAGCGGAGCCCTGTAGCTTCAGAAGTCGGCCGGTCTGGGTTGCCACACTCGACCAGAACGGATAGACGGCCATGACCATCCCCCAGTGGATCGCTACGCTTACGTGATGAGGGGCGAGTGATGAGTGATGGGTGGAAAGAAAGGCAAGGCCGTCGTTGCGTAATGGGACGATTTCTTTCGGCGTAGTCACCCAAATTTTCCGCAGGATAGAGATAATCTTATTGCGATTGCTTCCTTTTGAATGCCCGCCGACGGACACTTTATCCTTCAGCAGTTCCTGTAAGGCATCTTCGACCGCGGCTTTGTCATTTCCTGCCAGGATCAGGTTGGCCGTCTGCTTGGTCATTGACTTGGTCAGTTTCTGGCCGAGAAGTTGCATGGATGGTTCAACCATCGACCTCATCCCTCTGACTCCCTCATTTGCACCTCGATAAACCGCTTCATTTCATCCAGTTGCGCAGCGTCAGGCTGAGGCTCACCGCCCGACCAGCTTGCACCGCCGACTATTCATGTACTTGCCGTATAATTCTGAGGAGTTTTCCAAAGTTCAAATCATCTTTTTTATATTCATTTTTGGTCCCTAATTTTTATGCACCATCTATACACATGCGTAGATTTTCTATAACACCTGTGTATAGATTTATATATCCCGTGTATAGAACGCATGACGTTTTTCTCCCCTTTTGTGGATTTTTCCTTGTTTTTGCAGACGATTGAGCAAGTGGTAGGCCTGCGGACCAGAAAGCCTGCACAATTCCATGACATCTGCCCGCTTGATGGAGCCATGTTTTTCGATATAGGTCAGTACCATCTGTTCCTGCTGGATTGGGTCGAAACCGGCCTGCCGGACATAGGCAGCCTTCTGACCGGTTTTTTTGTAGACCTTGGCGCTGAGCATATAGGATCGTCCGCGTCCTGATCCTTGTGCTTCTATCATCCCAGCTTCCACCAGCTTTTCTAGGGTCGCGCGGGTCTGTGTTTCCGACTTCTGGGTGCTTGCGGCCAAATCGGTCGTCGTGAGACGCCGTTCCTGACGTAGACGGGAAAGGATAATCAAACTATCGATGGGCATCGGTACACCGGTCCGCGCCTCATAGGCGAGGATCATCTCAAGAAATGAGATGTCCGCATCCGCGCGGGACATGAACAATACCACGGAATATATGTCGGACATGGAGTAGTCCGGAACCGGCCGGCCATAACGAAGCATCCCTTCATAAATTCGGTCAATGCCGCGTCCGGTGCGTTCGGCCAGCCCGATTCTTTTGACAATATCGGCCAGCAAAGGGTTGCGGGAGCGCGGCGGTGCCACAAGCAGATTTTGCAGGCTCACGCCTTCGACAAAACCCCCCGGGCTGGAAATCGTCAGGCCGTCATCGTCCATGCGCACATGCACGGCGCCCAATCTCGCATAATCGCGATGGACCAGTGCATTGATAAAGCCTTCCCGGAAGGCCCTGCGGTCAAAATTGGGAATGGGCACACGGAAAAGCCCGACTTGTATTTCCTGTTCAACAACTCGGGCTTTAAAAAGAAGCTCAACTTCTTCGAAGGTCTGCAGCAAAGGTTTCCGAAAGAATTCGTTCACACGAACATCGGTGCCTTCGAGTATTTGAAAAGCGACCTCATGAGCAGGAATATGCCGTCGGATGATTTCCTCGTGTCCCAGAAAGAGCAGGCCCGAAACGGTGGGACGGCGAACCCCATCAACAGTTGTGACAAGCCCCAACGCAGCATCCAGTTCTTCATCGGCGAGGGGAAGTAGCGTCATATCGCCGCCGTAACGGCGGATGGCCTCGCGTATGCGCTGTCGTTCGAGCGGGTTCAAATCTTCGGCGGTCAGCGACATGAGGGGCATGGCCGATGGATCAATCAGCCCTAATGTGGCTTGGCGCTGGATAAACTCATGAGGATAGAAGGGTACAGCCTCGGGTTTTCCGGAAGCCATAAGGCGGCGACGCAATACCAGTCCGTCAGTGGTTGACACGATAGAATGAGATTTCGGCACGGTTATGCCGAGGATTTTCTTGTTGTCCAGCTCGATGATTTCCGTTGATATAGCCACTGATGGGCTGGTTCGGTTGGCAATCATCGCATTAAGTCCGGTGGTATCCAGATGACCAGGCTGAACACCGGTCACGGTGCCGTCATCTTCGACGCCTAAAAGAATCAGTCCACCTTCTGTATTGGCCATCGCAACCACGGCTGCCACGAGATCCCGATCAGGCAAGCCTTTGGCATCGCTTTTGAATTCGACATCAAGGGTTTCGCCTTTCTTCAGGATCGCCGTTATTTCTTGTTCATTCGTATTCATTCGCGGTTCCTATTCTAATCCCATTCGTACTTTACCAGGTTCCTTGCCCTTGGTAAGTTTGCCTATGATGCTTAACAGGTTCATAATATCCATTTATGAGCCATTAATGTGTTTGTGATCCCTTTTTCACCCAAACCGCATCCCTGCCGCGGCGAACACATTCCACCTTGCCTTCATCCCGCAATTGTCCCAGGGCCCTCTTGATGGTCGGTCGGCTGACATTTGGGCACGCCTGCGCCAGATCCGCATAACGGAAGCTGGATGGAAGCTTTTGAATAGCCGCCATGACCATTTCGGTCTTTGCACCGTGTGCGGTAGTCAACTCACCAGCACGGCGTTCGAATTCACGATACGCACCAAGAAGCATGACACCCAGGAAATACTCCCACCACGGAAGCAGGGTATGCGAGCCATCGTGCCATCCTTGGGAAGATTTAAAGAGGGCGTCATAGTATCCTTCCCTTTGGTTTTCGATTATATGTTCAAGACTTATATACCGGCCCACGTTGAACCCTGCCTTATAGAGAAGAAGCAGTGTAAGCAAACGCGACATCCTTCCATTGCCGTCGGCAAAAGGATGGATGCACAAAAAATCGAGTACATAGGCCGGAATGAGCAGAAGCGGGTCGATTTCACCCCTTTCCCAGTATTCGTGAAAATTGGAGTGAAGCCGTTCCATTGCATCGGCCGTCTGGTGTGCTGGTGTTGGTCTGAAACGGGTGAACTTGGTGCCATCGGGCCGGGTCTCTGAAATTTCATTGTCCATCATTTTCCATCGGCCACCTTCCTGCGCAACAAACTGGTAAAGGTCACGATGTAGTTGAAGAACAATGCCGACCGAAAAGGGCATATTGGCATGGTTGGAGTGAATCGTTGCCAGGGCATCGCGGTACCCGGCGATTTCCTGTTCGGAACGATTTTTCGGAGTGGTTTTATGCTCAACGAGTTTCTTGATTCGTTCGGCGGGTGCCTCTATTCCCTCGATACGATTTGAGGATTCGGTGCTCTGGATAATGGCGACTTGACGCAGTGATTCCAGCACTTGGGGAGTCTGCTGAATAAAGAGAGCTTCCTTCCCACGGTATTCGCCCAAAATACGAATAGTCCGCAAAAGCGAATGAGTGATGGACTGGTTTTCCAAAAACTCTGATTCGAATGAATGCATAAGCTACTCCAGTACGATCCGCACCTTGCCAGGTTCCTTGCCCCGAACAAGCTCTTCCAGGTATTCATCGAACCGCTTCCTCATCTCGGCCGGGGTGGTCGGGGAACCGCCTGAAAGCAGGGCGTTGCGCAGGTCCGCGATCTTGACTGAGACCTTGATGAGCCCGGAGAGCACTTCCTGCAAGGAGAGGATAAAGTCCTGGTCCAGTTTGTCCGGCAGTGTCCGATTCTTGATGAAGTCGTCCACCAGCGACCTCGCCTCGGGCTTGAGCAGGTCGAGGTTGCCGCGGGTGGTCGGGTCCTCCAAATTCGACAAGAGTGTAGCGGTCCAATCTTCGATCATGCGATCAAGTTCATCCTCAAGCTGGTCGAGAACGACGGCTGCGTTGACCAGCGTTGAGCGTTGAGCATTCAGCGTTGAGTCATCTGAATCAGCACTCAGCACTTTCGGCTCAGCACTGCTTTCGACCGAAGGGCGAAAGTTGCAGTGCGGGCAGACCGGCGATGCCTCCAGATCCTGCTCGGTGAGCGCGAAGCAGCTCTTTAAGGATGCCAGGCGGTTCTGAAAATCGGACAGTTGCTGGCGAGGCATAAGGTCGATGGTGGAGAGCTGCCGCAGTACTTTGAGCCGTTCGATGTGCTTAAACTGGACAAGGTCGTCGATATCAGTTCCGGCTAGTTGCGCAAGACTTGTGGCATCGAACTTCTTACCCGGGATGGAGAGGATCACCTCGCCGGCGTAGACGAGCGCGGCCAGTACCACCACAGCCCATTCTGGTTCGAGGCGGAAACGTTCCGGCGCGAGATATTCCACTCCAAGGACATCCTGGATGAGCTCGGAGCGGTTGACCACCTGGCCGTGGCCTTTTTTCACTGCGATATCAAGGATGTATTTGGCATACCTGGACCGGTAAGGATCGAGCCGATCACCGTCGAGAAGCTCAAGGGCATCCAGCACCGCAGTGGCCTGTTTAGTGATGAGTGATGAGTCGTCGGGTGTTGGTGACTCAGTCCCCAATCCTTGCCCTTCAGCCCTGATCTCGCCGCTCCATGCGGCGACCAGCGTTGTGTTTCGGGAGAGCCCCTGCAAGAGCCGCAACGGGTCCTGTTTGAGCGAGACATCGAAGAGGATCTCGATGTTGTCCAAAAGGACCACACGCGCCTTCCGCGCCGCTTCGCCCTGCAGCGCAGGCAGGCCGGCGTTGGATGCATCCACGATCTCTGCGAGGATGTGGGGCAACTGCACGGCCCGCTGGCGCTCGGTGAGGTCGAGCATGCGCCGAGAAAGTTCGAGGTTGACGTTGATCAGCGGAGCCCCAGTGCGTTCATGAACATCCCGGAGCGCGGCGGTCTTGCCCGAACCGGCCGGGGCGACCAGGATGACAAGGCGATAGTACAGATCAGTAGCCTGGTCAATGCCTCGTATGACGCTATCGGCGAGTGGCTCCGCCATTAGCGATCTCCTCCTGAGCCAGGTTCATTCGGCCGCGTTTCCTCAAGCCAGTGGTCAATGGCTGCTTTCCGGAAACGCCAGTGTCGGCCGATCTTCTGGGAGGGGATCTTGCCCTCTCGTACGAGTTTGTAGAGTGTCGATTTCGGTATTTTCAAGTAGGCTGCCAACTCTTCGATGGTCAGTACGTCACCCGGTTTTTCATCCATCAAGCGCACCTCTCTTGTCTCAAGGCAAGTTCAATTCATTATGCTTCATATTAAATACAAAGTTTACAGTTGTTGATAGTTGCTGTCAAATGATTTTTGGAGCACAGAGAGGAACATCAGCGCCGAATTGCGCCGCGGAGTTGCGAGACACTGCACCGTGCAGGAGATTGGCCTGGAGATACTGTCTGCATTATATTTATATGTGCAATATATCCGACAAAGCCAATACGGTGTGCCACACGTATGTGAAAATGCTGGTCCAGCGCGTCTGTTACCATATTCTGAAAAATCACATCCTGCCTAATGGGTGCTGCCCGAACTGCGGCGCGCTGGTTGCCGAGTTAGGAATGAATCCAAACTTACCTCATTGAGGAAAGGAGCCCATTGTGTCCAAGTTTTCACTCGATGTTTTGCAACAACGTGTGTTCCCTTACGTCAAAGCTGAGGACCCCGATATTATCCTCGGCGCAGCCTTTGGCGAGGATGCGGCGCTCACACGGATCGGTGACGATATTTTGGTCTCGCACGTCGATCCGATTGTTGGGGCTATTGGGGATATCGGCTGGTTGACCGTCCACGTGGCCTGCAATGATATTGCGGCCAGCGGTGTGCCTCCGCGCTGGATCCAACTGTTGGTGTTGGTGCCCCACGTAGAAGATGTGGAACTTCTGGAGCAGATTATGCGGGACGCCGGGTGCCCGCTTGCGCATCATCCAGTTGGATGACGACCTTATTCCCTTGGCCAACGTCGCCGCCCAAGGGATCTTTGTTGTTCCCGTGTCGGCCTTGCCGGTGGACAAGTGGAAGTAGAGGACGCGTATCAAGTATGATGAATGCTCGGCATTGCAAGATAAGGTAACGGCAGATGGGGGTAAACGATGAAGGTCAGCACTGTATCAGAGATGCGGGAATTGGATCGAAGGGCTATAGAGGAATTTGGTATCGAGGCCAACCTCTTGATGGAAAACGCGGGGCAGGCGGTGTACTTTGCGATCTTGAAGGAATTTGGCGTCAAGGGCAAACGCTTTGTTGTCTTCAGCGGGCCGGGCCACAACGGCGGGGATGGGCTGGTCGTGGCGCGCAAGCTGCACTCCAACGGAGGGGACGTCGAGGTTTTTATCCTGGGCGATCCGGCCAGGTTCGAGGGAGCGGCGAGAGCGAACTTTGACATCGCGTCCCGGCTGCCCATCGAGATGCGACGGATCGCGTCCGCCGAGGAGGCAGAGGCAGAGATTGCCCACTGTGATGGCATCGTGGACGCCATCCTGGGCACGGGCCTCACCCGCGAGGTCACGGGGCTGTACCGTGATGTCATCGAGCGGATCAACGCGAGCGGCAAGGCGGTGTTCAGCGTTGACATTCCCTCCGGCATCCACGGCGACACTGGGAAAGTCATGGGTGTGGCGGTTAGGGCGGACGTCACCGTTGCCTTTGGTCTGCCCAAGATTGGAAACGTGCTTTTCCCAGGGTACGACCTGGGCGGCACGTTGTACGTCTCGCATATCTCCTTCCCGCCACGCCTCTACGACGCGGACGCACTCAAGATCGAGATCAGCGCGCCGGCTGAAATTCCACCCAGGGAAAAGGACGCTCATAAAGGGGACTTTGGCGATGTGCTGTTCGTCGCTGGGGCTGCGGGTTACTTTGGGGCGCCCAGTTTTTCCGCTCTATCGTTCCTCAAGGCGGGCGGCGGTTATGCTCGCCTGGCCGCGCCCCGCTCCATCGTGCCCTTCATCGGCGGCAAAGGCAGCGAAATCGTCTTTCATCCCCAGGCCGAGACTGATACGGGGAGCGTCGCCCTCCGGAACAAGTCGGCCTTACTGGAGCTTGCCGGGCGGGTGGACATGGTGATCGTCGGCCCAGGCCTATCGCTGGACCCGGAAACACAACGGCTGGTCCGCGAACTCACCGCAGAGATCGACAAACCGCTGCTCATCGATGGCGACGGCATCACGGCAATATGTCAGGACTTGAACGTGCTCAAGGGGCGGAGGGCGGCAACGATTCTTACGCCGCATCTGGGCGAGATGTCTCGTCTCACGGGACGGAGCGTACGCGAGATCGAGAACGACAAGATCGGCGTCCTGCAACGCACGGCCACTGCGCTGAACGCCGTCATCGTTCTCAAGGGCGCCCACTCGCTAATTGGGTCTCCTGACGGGCGGGTGTTTATCAACATGAGCGGGAACTCCGGTATGGCGACAGCGGGGTCGGGCGACGTGCTGACGGGCGCCATCGCTGCCATGTTCGGCTTGGGGCTGCCACTAGAGATCGCCGTCAGGCAAGGCGTATTCGTACACGGGCTGGCCGGCGACCTTGCGGCCCAGGATAAGGGAGAGGACGGTATCACCGCCCAGGACATCCTTGACTATCTGCCTGCAGCCATGAACATGATCCGCCACGGCCTTAGCGAAGCGCTCCAGGAACGCTATGCGGGCGCGCGAGTGATATAAAAGTGAGCAACGATGAAAGCGTGGATACTCGAAAAGCAGGCGAGCATGTGCATCGGCCCTTTAGCGGGCCGACAAAATGTTACAAATACAGTTTGAGGCCGACTATGGTCTGGAAACCGTTGCGGTATAAGCGCTGATCGCTTTGCGAAACATTGCTTTTTGCAGAAGAACCGGTGCTGCCGAGTTCTATGTAGTAGCAGATTCTATTTGTGGCAAAGAATTCAAAACCAAAACCGCCGAAACCGCCAAAACGCCAGGATTCGGTATCCAGTTCGGGCATCCATAGCTGGGGAAAGGCGAATTCTATTCCGCCATACCCGTAGAGTCTAAGGTCACCAAGGGGTCTGGAATAACCGGTAAGGGCGGAGCGAAGGACTGCATAGGGATACCGGAGCTGTGCACTACCTGGTAGATTGTACCATTGGACTACTTCTTCAAGGCGAGCTCCAATCGCACCGAGCAGGAGGGGAGACTGCACCCCAACGCTCATCCCAAAATCACCAGCCACCTCGTTCAGATTAAAATACACGGATGGCCCCCATGCTGCACCATCCGCTGCAAAGACAGGCAGCCCTAAACCAAGGCCCAGCGCCAGAAAAAAATCACCAGCTTTTTCATGATTCACCTCCGTACGGTATTTCAATAAGCCTCTATAATTCACTCTTTTTGTGAGTAAACCGATTCCAGATAGATTTTTAAGGAATCCAGGTACCCCAGAAAAGCCTCGTGGCCCTTATCGGTCAGCCGGTAAAAGCTGGCGGGCCTTCTTCCAACAAAGGTTTTCTGTACACTGATATACCCTCTGTCTTCAAGCTTCCTCAGATGGGTGGCCAGATTTCCGTCCGTCGTCTGGGTAAGCTGTTTAAGCCATTTGAAATTTCCCTCCTCCACCTGGCTAAGGGCGGTCACAATCGCTAACCGGATTGGATTATGCAGCAACTCATCGATCCGGGAATAATCAAACTCCATCATTGTTTATTACAAAGAGCCCGTTTTCGCAAGGGCAACCCTGGCATAAACGATATCTGCTCGTTGACATACCAGAGGGAGCTGTGATTTACTTACTTTGTGAAAATAAAGAGCCGGCCTGCGTGTGGCATGAGGAGAATACCTTGAAAGAAGCGATTACACTCGGAGTCGTGTGCCTTGCCCGAACGACCTTCGATTTTGGCGCTGCGAAAGAGCTGTGGGCTGGAATACGCCGTGATCTCGGCGCGCTCGAGAATGTGAAAATTGTGGCGCACGAGGATCTCGTGTTCGAGGTCGAAGACGCAAAGAAAGCCGCAGAGGAGTTTGCGTCTGCGCGCGTCGACGGGCTCGTCATCATATCGGGAACCTTCCATTTGGGGCACCTTGCGCTCGAACTTGCAAAATCGGTGCATGCGCCGATTCTCCTGTGGGGACTGCCGGAGCTTCCCTACAATGGCGGAAAGATTCGGCTCAACTCAGTCTGTGGCGTCAATCTCAATGCCTCGAATCTCTACAAATCTCACATTCGAAATTACCACGTAACCATCGGCAGTAAGATCGACGAGGACTGGGTCGACGCCATCCGCGTGCTGAAGGTGCTCTCGCGCTCGCACATTGGGATTCTCGGCTACCGTGCGCATGGATTCTTCAACCTCAGCGTGGCGGACCTTGCGCTCTATCAGCAGACGGGCATCCTCATCGACCACTACGAGCTTTCGGAAGTGTGGAACTTCCCCGCCACAGAGGAGGCGATCGCCGCGCGCACCGCGCAGCTCAAGAGTATCTTCGATGTCTCGGGGATCAGCGCCGAGCAGCTTTCGAAGGTTGCGACGCTCGCGGTCAAGCTCGAAGGATTTCTCGATAAATATGCGATCGACGCACTCGCGATCCGATGCTGGCCGGAGTTTGCGGCCGAGTATGGCATCTCGCCCTGCGCGGCGATGAGCCTGTTGCAGAGCGAAGATCGGATCCTCGCGTGCGAGGGTGATGTGGAGGGTGGGATTTCGATGCTTATGCAACGCGCTGTGGGAGCTGAAACTCCTTTCCTCTTCGATTTTTCGCAGGTGGATTTCGAGAAGGATTTTGCTCTGTTCTGGCACTGTGGGGTCGCGCCCTGCAATCTCTGGGATGGGCGCTGTGTGCGCTCGCTCGATACCTATTTTGCGGGCGGCAAGGGTGTCACGGCGGATTTTGTGCTCAAAGAGGGCGAGCTGTCTGTGCTGCGCCTCGATTCAGCGGAAGGGAAGTATCGCATTTTCTTGCAGAAGGCGCGCGCGATACCCATGGAAAAGGAGCTCAAAGGCACCTACCTCAAGGCGAAATTCGACGAGCATGTCCGCACCGTGCTCGACAAGGTGATTCAGCACGGTGTTGCTCATCACGCTTCTGTTGTATATGGTAACTATATCGAACCTTTCAGAATCGCCGCAAAGATCGCGGGCTGGGAGCTTATCGAATAGTAGCAAAGGAGTAGTTGCGGACACCTCTCTCCGGGTATATTTTGTATCCTGGCATGAAACGGAAATCTACTATAAAAAACAGCCTTGCCCTGATTAAGAAGCGTATCGACAGGATCATGGGAGCGTAATGATCAATGATGCAAGACGATCCGCACCCCGAACGCGCGCATCTCATTCGGGAGCGCAACCAGCGCCTCGTGCTCAGGCTTATTTTTCGACAGGGCACGCTGTCGCAGAGCAAGGCGGTTCAGCGCACTGGGCTCAAGGCCCCCACAGTATTCCGCATTTTCTCCGACCTTGAGCTGCATGGCCTCATCGAGGCGGTTCATGGCGACGACACGCCGAACGTAAAGAATCGAAAGAAAGGCCGCCGCCCGGTCAACTATCGCATACGGGCAAACGCGGCCTATGTGGTCGGTGTCGACTTTTGGGCGCGGTCGGCGGCGGCCGTGATCCAGGACTTTGCGGGCAACCTCATCGCGCAGCGAGACCTGTGCTTCGCCTCACCCCCATCTGCTGAAGATGCAGTCGACATCATCGCCGACCTCATCCGAGACATGCTCGGCGAGGCTGGGATCGGCACCGAGAAACTCCTAGGTATCGGCGTCGGGGCACCAGGCTCCGTCAGTGTGACCACCGGTGTTGTCCATTTCTATGCGCGCATCCCTGGCATGACTGAGTACCCGCTCGCGCAGAGCCTGCAGCAGCGCTTCTCCGTGCCGGTTGTAGTGACCAACAATGCCTCCATCGTTGCGCTCGCGGAGCACCGTTACGGGCAGGCGCATGGTGTATCCTCGCTCTTTCTCTTTCTCGTGCGCGCAGGTGTCGGCGGCGCCTTTATCCAGAATGGAAAGCTTGTATCGGATAGGAATCGAACAGCTTTCGAGGTAGGGCACCTCTCCATCGACCCAGCCGGCAAGGCCTGCTCCTGTGGCAATCGGGGCTGCCTCGAACTTTATCTTAACGAAGATGCGGTATGCGATGCGCTTTCGTCGTTGCAACCCTGCGGGGGCATCGAGGACGTCGAGCGGATTTTGACAACGGGCGGGCCCGAGGTCGATGCCGCGATCGCTCCTATTCTCGAGGTCTCGACGCACGCGGTTCGGGATATACGGCGTCTTCTCGCGCCGGAGGCGGTCGTCATCGTCACGCGCTCGGCGAAGCTCTCCGAGCGACTTGCCACAGCGGCCTCGGTCGACTACGCGTACGACGATCAGCGCTTCGGTTCTGCCGGCGCGCGCGTCATCGCGTCGGAGTACAGCCCGACGCTGGCCTGCAAGGCCGCCTGCGACCTGGTCTATGAAGAATATTTCGCGCGCGGCGGGGAGTTTAGAAACTCCAAGGTCGGCTAGGACTAAGGCGCGACAGACGAAAAATCCCAATGATCAAGGCACAGGCAGATCAACTCCTCTAACCTCAGATCACCTCAAATCCCTCAGATCAGCTCAGATCAGCTCCCTTCGGCTCACCTCACATCAGATCTCTAAGATCACCTCAACTCCATTAAGCACACCTCACCTCACCTTTGTTCTTGATATGGGCCTGTCGTGTCACATGATGCCCGTAATTGGTCCGAGGATGCTAAAGACGAGGGCGATGACAATGGCTACGACGGGCATGAGAATGAGGCCGGCGATCGCCATGTCTCTAATACTGAAATATCCGGTTGTGTAGGGGATTATATTCACTGGCGAACTGGTGACGAGGATTATGGCGAGATTGGCGGTAAAGCCTGCAGCGAGGGCGAGGCCTGCTGCACCTGTGCCGAGGCGAGGTCCGAGGGCGAGGACGAGGGGCACGATGATGGTGCCGGTGAGGGTGTTGGAGGAGAAGACGATTTTGATGGCGAGTACGGCGAGTACGATCAGAATAATTCTCATAAAGAGTGGGAAGCTTCCGATTCCTCCGAGAAGTACGGCAGAGAGCCATGCTGCGGCGCCGGTCTGATAGAGCGTCATACCGAGGCTGATGCCCGCGGCGATAAGGATGATGCCCGACCAGTCGATCTCTTTTTCGAGATCTTTCCATTTAAAGCGGGTCATTCCAGGAAAGAAGAGGAGTATGGCGGCGAGGATGGCTCCCATCGAGATGGGAAGTTTTATGTGGAGTATGTTCTGGAGTATCGGCGAAAGGATCCAGATCGCGACGGTGATGGCGAAAACGATGAGTGTGGTGATTTCGTCGCGGCTCATGGGGGATTGGCTTGCGAATTCGCGTTTGATGTCGTCGCGGCTCTTGCGAAGGTGGGTCATTTCGGGGGGCCACAGGAGGATGAGGACTGCCCATGCAGCAGGAAGGAGGAGAATGAGGATGGGAAGGCCGAATTGCATCCAGCGTGTAAATGAGATGTCGATGTGGGCGAGGCTTCCCATGAATTTGACGACGATCGGGTTGGAGCCTGAGCCGGCTGGTGTGCCGACGGCGCCGATGAGGGCTCCCCAAGCGACTGCGAGCATGAGGGCACGGCCGAAGCGGCTTTCTCCGGGTTTGGCGCCCTCTTCGGTGAGGATGGCGAGCGCGAGGGGCATGATGATGGCGCTCGATGCCATAGCCGTGACCCACATCGAGAGAAAGGCGCCCGCGGCGAGGAATCCGAATATGATGCGTCGGCTCGAGTTGCCGGTGATGGAGAGGACGAGGAGAGAGACTCGCTTTCCGAGGCCCGAGCGAACAATTGCGGCCGCAAGGGCGAGCACTCCTATAAAGAAGAGTACGACGTCGTCTCCGAATCCGTTTTTTACGATGGTCTGAAAATCTCCTGCGCCGACGAAGGTGAGCATCAACATTGCAAGAAGGCCAGTGATGTGGAAAGGGAGGACTTCCATTATCCACATCACGAGGGCGGCGATGAGGACGGCGAGAGCGCGCTGGCCACGCGGATCGAGAAAAGCATCGCCCGCGTGGCGGAATGTCTCCGAGAGCGGGACGAAGGCTATGATCGAGAATAGGACGATGGCGACGCCGATGCCGATGAATCGTCGGGTCTCGGAGGCCTTGTTCATCTTGTTCATGCGGTGATTCCTCGTGGAGATGCGCGGTGCGCGAGTGCTTCGGCGAGGAGGGTGCCGACCATGGAAGCGCGGTCGGCGGTGAGGGCGCCTGCGGATTGAAGGGCATGTATTTTGTCGAGAGCGCTGCCTTTGCCGCCGGAGACGATGGCGCCGGCGTGACCCATGCGTTTGCCCTGTGGGGCATGGCGTCCGGCCACGAAGGCGACGAGGGGTTTGGTGAATGCTTTGGAGCGGATCATGTCTGCCGCCTCTTCTTCCATGGTGCCGCCGAGTTCACCGATCATGACGGCGGCGTCGGTTTCCGGGTCGAGTTCGAGGGCGGTAAGCACTTCCGCAAAGCGCATGCCGGGCACGGAGTCCCCGCCGACTCCCACGAGGGTGGAAACGCCGAAGCCGGCGCGTACGACCATTGCGGTAACCTCGTTGGTGAGGCTGCCCGAGCGGGTCATGACGCCGATTCGGCCTGGTTTATAGACGCGTTCGATCCAGTAGGGGAACATGCCGAGCATGGCTTTGCCCGGAGAGATGATGCCGGAGGTGTTGCCGCCGATGATGGTGGTGCCCGATGCTCGGGCCGCGGCGCGAATCTGGAGGGCGTCGTGAAGGGGAATGCCGTCCGCAACGGTGACGATGAGTTTGATTCCTGCGTCGAGGCACTCGAATACGGCGTCTTTGGTGAAGCGGGGTGGAACGAAAAGCATCGCGGAGTCTGCGTGTCCGCGCGCGTCAAGGGCGCGACGCACGGTGTGGTAGACGGGGATGTCGCCGACTCGCTCTCCTTCTTTGCCGGGCGTGACCGCGGCGACAACCTGCGTGCCGAGTTGAACCATATGGCCTGTCCAGAAGCTGCCTTCGGAGCCTGTGGCGCCCATGACGATGGCGCGGGTGGTTCGGTCGATGAGAATGCTCACGGGCGGCCTCCTTTCGAGAGGGCGACTGCGCTGCGTACCGCCTCCTCGGTGTCGATGAGGGGGGTAAGCCCTGCGTTGCGAAGGATTTCGTGAGCCTTCTCTTCGCCTGTGCCCCGAATGCAGGTGACGATGGGGCAGGTTGGCTTTAAGCGGCCAATGGCTTCGACGATTCCCTCTGCCATGATGTCGGCGCGCGCGATGGTGCCGAAGGTTACGATGAGAATGACTTTCGGCTTGTTGCGCACACAGAGCTCCATGGCTCGGACTGATTTGCGGTAGTTGGGGCCTCCGAACTCGAGGTAGTTGGCGACGGAGCCTCCAAAATCCACGACAAGATCATAGACGGCGGTGGTGAGGCCGGCTCCTGCGCACATGAGGCTGATGTCGCCGTCGAACTGGAGATAGGGGATGCCTTCGGCTGCGGCTTCGCGCGCGATGTCAGAATCGAAATCAGCGTCTTCCTGCTGGAATTCCGTGTGGCGGAAGAGGGCATTGTCGTCGATGGAGAGTTTTGCGTCCGCCGCGACGAAGGAGCCCTCGCCGGTCAGAAAGAGGGGGTTTATTTCGGCGAGTTCGGCGTCCTTTTCGACATAGAGTCTGAATAGTTTCTCGACGATGGGCGCGAAGTTCTTCGCGATGGCAGGGTCGAGGCCCAGATCGTAGGCGAGGGCGCGTGCCTCGAAGGGCATGATGCCCCGTATGCTGTCGATCCGTGCGCGGATGATCTTGTCGGGCGCGGTTCGGGCGAGCTCTTCGATCTCGACACCACCATCGGCACTTGCGAGGAGTAGGTGGGCGCCGGATGGCGCATCGGCGGAAAAGGAGAGGTAGAGTTCGCGTACGTGGTCGATAGCAGGTTCGACGAGGACGCGTCGGACCTTCCAGTCCGATGCGAAGATGAATTCCGAGGCTGTGCGCGCTTCTTCTGGGCTGTGGACAATGTCGACGAGGCCGGCTTTGCCGCGTCCGCCCCGCAGCACTTGACTCTTGATGACGCAGGGGTAGCCGATGCGGTTTGCGGTCTCGATCGAGGACGCGACCGTGCTCGCGAGTTCACCCTGCGGCGTGGGGATGTCGTAGTCTCGAAAGAGGGCTTTCGCCTGAAATTCGTGGAGTTTCATTTGCCGTAGCGCTCCCAGTAGGCGCCGAAGATCGATTCGTCGCTCGGCCGGTTCGGTTCGATGGGCATCGCGAGCCAGGTGACGTTGATGAACTGTTTCCAGTGGATGTTCTCGGTAGTGATGTTGTTGCCCCAGGTGCCGCAGCCAAGGGTGACGGTGTTGGGCATGCCGTTGAAGAAAGCGCCGCCGTTGCCGGAGACCATCGGCTGGCGGACCATGATGCGGCTCGAGCGCATATGCGCGCCCATCTTCTCGATGTAGTCGTCGTTGAAGGTGAAGATGCCCGACGAGTGGCCCGTGCCGCAGAGATCGGTAATCCGTTCGACGTAGCTCATGCCCTGCTCAAAGGAGTCGTAGGGGAGGACGGTGAGGACGGGGGAAAGTTTTTCCCAGAAGAAGCGATCGGATTCGATGGGCTGTTCGCCGAGTACGACGAGAAATCGGGTGGTCGGCGGGGCTTCGAAGCCTGCGCCGCGCGCGATTGTATCGGCATTTTGGGCGATGATGGCGGGGTTGAGGTTCTCCTGTCCGTTTTTACCGACGACCCAGAGGTGGTGGCGCAGGGCACGTTTCTCGGCCTCGTTGCAGAGGTAACCGCCCTCCTGAGCGAGCCCGGCAAGGAAACGATCCCAGACCGCGCGGTGAACGACGACCGAGTTCTCGCTCGAGCAGCTTGTCGCGTTGTCGAAGCTCTTTGAGGTGGCGATTTTTTGGGCGGCGTCATCGGCGTCGGCGTCTTCGCAGAGGAGCTGGACGGCGTTGCCGGGACCAACTCCGTAGGCCGGCTTGCCGGAAGAGTAAGCCGCTTTGACCATCGCTCCACCGCCGGTGGCGACGATGAGGTCGACCTGACGCATAAGCTCCTGAGTGAGTTCGTTCGAGGGTTCTTCGATGACCTGAACGAGGTCGACGGGGGCTCCGACTTTTTTGAGCGCCTCGCGCATATAGACGCAGGCAAGCGTGGTCGATTTTTTGGCCTTGGGGTGTGGGGCGAAGATGACGGCGTTCGCCCCTTTGAGGATTGAAAGGCCGTTGGAGGCGGGGGTGGCGGTGGGGTTCGTCACAGGGACGAGTGCGCCGACCACGCCGACGGGTTTCGCATACTTGCGCAGGCCACGAGCTTGGTCGATTTCCATGAGGCCGACGGTTCGCACACCCCGGATGTCGCGGAGGACGCCCATCACTTTGTTCTTGTGTTTGGCGATCTTGTCCGCGACACGGCCCATGCCGGTTTCGGCGACCGCGGATTCAGCGAGGATGCGGATGTTCTCGTCGTTGTACACTGACCAGCCGACGGCGACGCAGACTTCGTCGACCCGTTCCTGGCTCCATGTCGCGGCGATTTTCTGTGCGGCGCGTGCTCGGTACAGGTATTCGGCGATGAGCGTGCGGTTGGCTGTCGCTTCTTCGTGAGGTGCGGAAGACCCAGAAAATACGGACGAGGTCGATGAGGCTGGGGAACTGTGGTCGCTCATTTAAACTGCTCCTCTTCGATCTTCTGGACGTTGTTGAAGGCATTGGTGAGGAATTCGCGCTTGAACTCCATCTTCTGCGTGAATTGGACCGAGAGCCATGCGTCGACGATCTGGCAACCGAGGAAAGGTGCGGTGATCCAGCCCCCCATGGTGATCACATTGGCGTTGTTGATGATCTTTCCTCGCTCGCCCGAGAAAATGTCGTCGGCCACGCAGGCGTAGACACCCTTGTGCTTGTTGCAGACAATGGCCATGCCCTGTCCCGTGCCGCAGATGGCGATGCCTTTCTGGGCATGTCCATCCTGGATGGCTTTGGCGACTTTCGACGCCTGGATGTAGTAGGGCTGGGGCGCGTCTTCGCTTTCGATGCCGAAATCGAGGACTTCGATGTCGGGATGGTTTTCGCGAAGGTGTTTGACGACTTCGCGCTTGAGAGGAAAACCGGAGAGGTCCGATGCGATTGCGATGACAATCTTTTCCGCCATAATGGTAGCTCCTTGACGAATATGAAGTAGACAGCTCTGAGCGGCTCACGCGCTGGGCGCCTTGAGACGGGAAGGCTTGTTGAGGCCTCTTCCGTGTGCGGGGGCGCGCGGTTGCCCGCTGTCTCTCGATTACCGCATAAGCTTTCGAGCCGCTTCCGCGATGTGCGGCGCAGTGAGTTCGAAGCGCTCGGCGAGCCAGTCGAGCGTGCCGACCTCGCCGAAGAGGTTCGCGGCGACACCGATGCGTGCAAGGCGCATCCCCGGCGCTTTCTCTGCGATCAATTCGGCGACCGCCGAGCCCAGCGCGCCGGTGACTCTGTGGTTCTCACAGGTTACGATGCGGCCGCTCGGGGAATTGGCGAGGATTGTCGCCTCATCGAGGGGGGCAAGCCAGATCGCATCGATGACGGTTGCCTCGATGCCTTCTTCAGCAAGGCTTGCGGCCGCCTTCAACGCCTCGTTGACCATCACGGTGCCGAGCGCAACGAGGGTGACATCTTTTCCTCGACGGAGCACTTTGGCTTTGCCGAGCTCGAACGTTTCATCGTCGGGGTAGATCTGGGGTGCTGCCTTGCGCTGGAGTCGCAGGTAGAAGCAGCCATCGGTCTCGGCGGCGATTCTTGTGACGGCAGCGAGCGATGTCTCGTCGGATGGTTCGGCGATGGTGAGATTCGGGATGACGCGCATGAGGGTGAGGTCCTCGAAGGGCATGTGGGTGCCGCCGTTGTACGCCGCGGTGACGCCTGGGTCGGTGCCGACGAGTTTGACGTTGAGGTGCGCGTAATTCGCGGAGAGGAAGAATTGATCGTAGGCGCGGCGGGACGCAAAGCAGCCGAAGGTGGCAGCGAAGGGTATCTTGCCTCCTGCGGAGAGGCCAGAGGCTACGCCGACGAGATCAGCCTCGGCGACGCCGACATTGATGGCTCGCTCGGGATATTTTTTCGCGAAGGCCGTTGTGCCGGTAGCCCGCATGAGATCGGCTTCGAGGACAATGATATCTTTTCCCTCTTCGACGAGAGACATGAGTGTTTCAACATATACCGCGCGCATTTCTTTCTGGTCAGCCATGATTTTCTCCTGTTGTTGGTGGTGTGTGCCTGCGTGCAGCACTTACTGCGCCTGCAGAAGTTCCGGCGTGATGCGTGCGGGCACATCGAGTGCCACGAGCGCCTCTTTGACCTGCGCGATGCCGAAATTCATGTTGTGGTTGGTCACCTGCCCTTCGCAGAAAGGGGCGCCCTTGCCTTTGACGGTCCGGAGTATGATGATGGTTGGCTTCTCGATGCCGGGCGCGGCGCGGCGCTTGGCCTCTTCAATCGCGGCATCCATCGCGGCGAAATCGTGGCCATCGACCATCTGGGCGTGCCAACCAAAGGCGCTCCACTTTGCGACAATGTCTTCCATGTCCATCACATCTTTCGTCAGACCGTCGATCTGCATGCCATTCCAGTCGGCAAAGGCGATGAGATTCGAGAGTCGCTTGTGCGACGCGAACATCGCGGTTTCCCAAACTTGGCCTTCGTTCGATTCTCCATCGCCGATTATGCAGTAAATAAAACCCGGTTTTTTGTCTATTGCGCGCGCGAGAGCAAGGCCTGCTGCGGCGGCAAGCCCTTGGCCGAGCGAACCAGTCGTCATATCGATGCCAGGCGTCTTCGTGCGGTCGCAGTGGCTCGGAAGCTTCGTACCGCCCTTATTGAGGGTGAGGAGCCAGTTGAGGGGGAAGTAGCCCTTATCCGCGAGGGTCGCGTAGAGAGCAGGACCCGCGTGGCCCTTCGAGAGCACGAGCATATCGCGCTCAGCCCAGGTTGGATTTGTCGGATCGATCTTCATATGCTTGTGGTACAAAAGGACGAGGATGTCGACGATGGAGAGCGATCCACCGATGTGTCCGACGCCAAGATACCCGATCTCTTCGATTGTGAGACCGCGGATTTCGCGGGCCTTGCGCTCGAGCGCTGCGATTTCTTCTCTATTCATACTACTCATATTAGGTCCTATAATATTTATTTTCACAAAGTAAGTAAATCCCCCGCGTTGCCTCATAAGCAGCCATATGATACGTCTTGACGAGTTCTACAAGAACACCCAATACGACAGGGATTAGGTAGCATTGTTAATTCAGAACGAAAGCCCTCACTGCATGTATCGATCGGCAGCCGCGCGCGCCTCGGAAAAGGTGGCCATCCAGGGGGAGCCCTCACGGATGAATACCGGCGGCGCGCCGAGCTGTGCATCGATTTCGCGTTCACCCCCGAACGCCGAGTTCCACGCGACATCCCCGCTCCAGAAATCATGCCACGTGCCGCGCGGGAACAGTACCACCCTCGACCGCGCACCCTCTTTTACGACGGGAGCCACGAGGAGATCGGGACCGAACAGATACTCGTCGTCGCAACTCCAGGTGCGCTCATCCTCGGGATAGGCGAGGAACAGCGGACGCATGACCGGCATGCCTCGCCTGGCGTTCTCCGCCACCGCGGACCGCAGGTAATCGGCGAGGGCAACATGCACGCGCGTCATGCGACCGAGATGCGCGAGCGTTTCGGCGTCGGAATCGAACTGCCAGTTGTCGTTCGGGCGGTTGCCCTCGTGCGTGCGCATAAGGGGGCTGAACGCCGCCAGCTCCGCCCAGCGCATGAAGAGCTCCTTCGTTCTGTGCATGCCATAGAGCGTGGTGTAGCCGCCGATGTCGCTATGGTGCAGGCCGTGTCCGCACATCGCGAGCCCAAGAGCAGCGCGGAGCGCGCTCGGCAGCCCGTCGTCGTTCGACCAGTCGACATTCTGATCGCCTGCCCACATCATGGGGCACCAGCGTTGGCTCCCCGCGAAGCCCGCGCGCATGAAGAAGAGTGCCTCCTGCTCCGCACGGGCCTTCTTGACCGCCTCCGCATTGCAGCGCGCCCAGAGCACGGGCCAGAGGTTGTGTGCGAGGAGGGCCGGTGTGCCGTCGTAGAGCACCGCGTCGGTCGGCAGATATTCGCCGAAGTCCGCCATCCAACCGCTTGCGCCGAAGTCGAGGATATTTTTCGCTAGTTTGTCGGCGAACCAATCGAAGGCCTCCGGGTTGGTGAGGTCGACGATTCCCGCATAGAATTCGCCAAAATCCACGTAGTAATCTTCGCCCGAGGAATTTTTTACGAGATAGCCGCGAGCCACGGCCTCTTCGCAGAGCGACCATCCGCGCCCCACATAGCAGTTGGCATAGACGAGAAAGCGCGTGCCCTCGGATTTCCATCGGGCGATTGCGCGGTCGAGCCCAGGGTAACGGTCGGCATCCCAGACCCAATTCCAGCGGAGGCGCTGGCCGAAGCTTGTGATGTTGATGCCCTCCCAGTCCTGCGCCCAGATGCCCGCAACGGGCACTCCCGCCGCCTGCGCCACGCGGAGCTTGGTCTCGCAGACCTCAGTGCCGCCCTGGATGCCGAGTATGACGCCTCGGTACACCCACTGGGGCATCTCCGGTTGCCGACCAAAGTATGCACTCAGGTCCTCGAGGAGCTCTGGCATTGTATCGGCCTGACCAATGAGGAGCATGGCCGGCAATTCCCAGAAATAGAGCTCGTGAGCATGTGCGCGCCTAAAGTCGAAGACTGAGTAAGCGCTCGTGTCTGCGTGCACCCAGTAGCCTTCGGACGAAACGAAGGTGGGCTGTGGAAAGAAGGTCCACCAGTAGTCGCCGCCCGCGTGGTCGTTGAGATCTGCCTCGTGGGTGATGCGTGTCGACTTATTGCGCCCGACGCCCTGCTCGCTCGTCCAGAGCGGGAACTTGTGGCCGCGCAGATCGAAGTACGAAAACTGCTCGCCGCACCCGTACACGTGCTCGCGCGATTCGGCGGGGAGGCGGATGCGCACGCGGCGTGTGCCTGCTTGTGCGCTCGCTTCGCTGAAACGCAGCGCAAGTCGCCCATCTTCGATCGAGACACGCATTGTGGCAGCCCAGCGACCTCCCTCGGAAGAGAATCGAACCGAGGCACCATCCGCACCGATCTCGACCTTCGACAGGGGGCAGAGCTCGCGGAGCTCATCCTCGATATCGAAGTTGCCGTGGTGCATCATGATGCGAGCTTCGCCGGTACCCATGGAGAGCGCTGGTTCCGCGGTATCGTGCAAGAATGCCACTCGCCCATCAGCCTCGAGTACAAAGCCATCATCGCTGGGCGTAAGTGCAAATTTCTTGATCGCCATTGTCGTTTAACCTTTGACGCCGCCTGCCGTAATGCCTCGAATGAGGAACTTTTGCATGCCAAGCGTAAAAATGAACACAGGTATCAGCATGATCGTGCCGGCAGCGCACGCCTGCCCCCAGGTGAGGGTTTCGCCGCCGAGAAGCCCATTGATCGCCACGGGCGCGGTCTTTGCGTTCACTCCTGTGAGAATGAGGGCATACATGAACTCGTTCCACGAATTCAAAAACGCGAACACCGCTCCGACCACGAGCCCCGGTGCCACGATCGGGAGAAAAATCTTGAAAAACACCCCAGAGCGAGTGCAGCCATCGACCATCGCCGCCTCCTCGTAGGCCTTGTCCACTGCGGTGAAGAAGGGCAAGAGGAGCCAAATGACGTAGGGCACATTGAAACTCGTATGCGCAAGCGTGATGCCCGCGATCGTATCGCGCAGTCCCACTGCGGAAAACATAAGGTAGAGCGAGATGACGAGGGAGATCTGCGGCAGCATACGCAAGACGAGAAAACTGTACGCGAGCCCGTTTCTCCCTCTGAAGTGAAAGCGCGCGATTCCGTAGGAAGCCATCGCGCCGATCAACACCGAAATCCCCGTTGAGAGAATTCCTACTATAATAGAATTCTTCATCCCGACCTGGAATCCTACATTCTTCAGCACGAGTTGATAGCTTCTCAGGGTGAGCTGCTTCAGCTGAAATGGTCGGCCGGAGAGAATATCGATATCACGACGGAAACCGTTCAGCACCGTAATCGCGATCGGGTAGAGCTCGATCGCAAGCACGACGAAGGCGACAATCGCGATAATACTATTTACAACGATTTTTCGTGTCCGTTTTCGCGGTGTGCTCATCATGCGCCTGCCTTTTCCTCGAGCACATCGAGGGACATGTTCTTGCGCACCAGCGTCAGTGCGAACACGATAGAGAGTATGAGAAGGAAGATCGCCATAGCGCTCGCCATGCCGACTTTTTGGTATCCAAAGGCCTGTCGCTGCGTGTAGAGCGAGAAAAGCATGGTAGCGGAGCCGGGGCCGCCCTCCGTCATCACGTAGACTTCGCTGAAGACTCGAAGCGCGTCGATGATGCGCAACAGCACCGCCGTGAGGATGGTCGGCGTGAGAAGCGGTATTGTGAGAGAACGCAATTTGCGCCAGAAACCGGCCCCGTCGATCTGGGCGGCCTCCATGAGCTCCTGGGGAATCGCGGTAAGTCCCGCGTACAGCAGCATGAACATGAAGGGCCACATGCGCCACACATCTTGGATGATAATGGCGATATAGGCGGTTATCGGATTGCCCAGCCACGAGACTTCAGGACCGCCCAGATTGACGATGAGGGTATTGAGCGGTCCATATCGGGGCTGCAGCATGAAGCGCCAGGTCATACCTGAGAGAATCGGCAGAAAAAAAACAGGCAGTAGAAGAAGACTGCGCACCACTCGGGCTCCGAAGAATTCACGGTTGAGGAGCAGCGCCACCGCGAACCCCAACACGAGTTCGATTGGAATCGCGATGAATATGAATCCGAGCTGCAGCTTGAGGCTGTTCCAGAACTCAGGGTCTTTCGTGAGATTGATATAGTTGTCGAAACCTACGAAACTCCGCGTGCCCGCCCCCTCGGAGAGCGGCCAGTCGTAGGTCGAGACAATGAGAGAAAAAACGATCGGAAAGATCAATACTGCAAAAACAACGATGATGGCGGGAGCAAGAAACAGGAAAGGCGCATGCCCGCGCGCCTTTCCTGAAAATCTTGTGCTATCCATTTGCTCAATACTTTGCGTTCTTGAGGACATTATTCGTCTCATCCATAATCTTCTGCATAGCATCGTCGCAGGACATCTGGCCGGTAATTCCCATGATCCAGTATTTTTTCACGATATCCTGGACCTGCGCGACCTCGTTGAATCGGGGGCGCGCGGCTGCGTACTGCATCGAATCCGCAATCGCGGCGAGCCATGGTTTGGACTTCGCATAGCGCGGATCTGTCAACACATCGGTACGCGCCGGTACGGTGTTCTTCTCGACAAGCCATGCGGCGATATCCTTCGAGGCCCACCAGTACACAAACTCGGCAGCTGCATCTTTATTCTTCGATGCAAGAGGAATATTCACCGCCCATGTGCCGCGGATGGCGAATCTGCCTGCGGGACCGGCTGGTGGCGCGCTGTAGACGATCTTGTTCGCAACGAGCGACTTGTCGGGATCCTCATAGCTGGCGATCTGAGCAGGCCAAATGAACATGCTGAATACGCCCTTCGGGTCGGCGCAGAACGCTGCCTGGCGCTCGACGTGCGCCCAGGTCTCGGCGCCCTTCGGAGAGATCTTCATGAGTTTCTTGTAGAACTCCATGCCCTGCACACCCTTTGCCTTGTCGATGACGAGCGTCGGTTTGCCATTTACCCAGTTGATGAAATCGGTGCCAAAGGACTTCCACATGTAAATCGCTTCACCAAAGACACCCGCCGGTCCACCATTGAATGGACCGAAACCGCCAGACACGATGCCTTTTTCATAGAAGAAGGTTCCTTCGTCGAGCAGCTGCTGCAGCGTCTGCGGCACGCCGAGATCGTAGCCGTACTTCGCCTTGAACTGAGCCTGGTACGTTTTATTTTCGATGAGGTCCTTGCGGGTCATCCAGACATAGAGGTTGCCGTTGATGGGAAGACCAATGAGCTTGCCATCCCACTGGGCGACATCGAGCATGGCGGGCGTCACTGTGTTTGGATCGATTTTCTTGAAGACCTTGCCGGGACCCCACTGGTCGTAGGGCAGCATGAGGGGCGCAAAGAGGGGAATATTTCCCTCATCGACGCACACGAGATCGTAGTCTGTGTGATCCTTCGTGACGCTCACCGAAGTCTTCGTGAAGACCTGGGGCGGCTGAAGAATTTCGAAATTGACCTTGATCCCAGTGGCTTTTTCGAATTCCGGTATTTTTTCCATCAGCGCGCGAGGATAGGCATCGTCCCAGAACAGAATGTTGATGGTCTGGGCGGAGACCATAGAGGCACATGCAATCGCAAATGCCAATACTATCAATGCTTTTTTCATAGAGACCTCCTTATAGGTTTTACTTTCCTTCTGAAAGTAAATCATGAGGATGGCGAGCTGTCAAGGTATCGCAATGCCGAATTATTTTTTTTCAGTGCCTGCCCGAGCCTCTGCGCGCACCAGCGACACGTTCAGGGCGACAATGACGAGCGAGAAGAGCGCATAGGTCATAAAGCCCGTCCGAATACCCCAGGCTGCCGAAATTGCCGACATAAGGTAGGGGAATACGAATCCTCCCATACCGCCCCCCATCGCGGCAAAGCCCACGGCCTCGCTCTGTGTATGCGGGAAAAGATCGCCAAGGATGCTCATGATGTTTGGATAGATGATGGAGCAGCCGAAGCCTGCAAAGATGACGAGTACACCTGCGATTACACTGGCAATTTTCCCATTGTTCATAAAGCCGATCGAGGCGAGGGCAATTACGGAGAGGGCCATCAGCACGGAAAGCACGATGAAGATTTTTTCTCTCTTTATGGTAGCCTGAAAGAAGGGCACACCGAAGCGCCCGACCAAGAGGCCTGCCCAAAATAGCGAGACCATGAATGAACCGGTCGCTATGGGTGCGCCAAAGACGCGCACGAAATATTCTGCGACCCAGTTCGAGATGCCCAGTTCGACGCCCACGTACACAAAGAGTGCGAAGAACCCGAGCCAGTACGCAGGATGGCGGAAGAGGTCTCTCCTCGACTCGCCGGCTATGTGTCCTTTGTCCTTGCCGAGGGCTGCGAGGGGCATGAACTGCATGAACACTGCGATCGCAAGAAACAATACCCCAATGCCCCTGTAGATGAGTGTCCACTCGAGGTCTGCGCTGATTAGAATCGCGATGATGAGAGGCCCTACGACGGCGCCGATCGAAAATGCGCCGTGCATGAGGCTCATCGCGCGGCCGCCACCCGTCCCTTCCATGCGGAGGGTTGCCCAGTCGACCGACAACTCGATGCCTCCTTGTCCAACGCCCACGATGAAGTAGAGGAGCATATTGAGCCAGGGAACCGGCGTCGCGGCAAAAAATTCGAGCCCGGCAAAAATGAGGAGGAGCGAGAGACTGAGGGTGAGGCGCAGCCCTACCACCGATAGAAAAATGCCGGCCAGATAGCTCGAAAGGAAGTAGCCGATCGAGCCTGCAGCGATGATCGCGCCGGCGGTCGTGTAGGACCATCCGAAGTCGACGAAGATTTTGGGCAGCGTGGCGCCGATGACGGTCATGGAGATGCCGAACAACGCAAATATGCTGAATAACCCGATATAAAGAGGAAGAAAGCGCTTTTCCACGATCATGATTCGTATTGTGTGGTATGGGCCCATCTTGCGTCAATGAGAGGGGCTATCAGCTCTCAATCTGCTCTTTTTCCCGCAAATAGCCGTATAATCTCTAGATGAAAACCTTTTCAGAAGGTATGATGATATATATATGACAAGTATTAAAGATATTGCGCGGCTTGCCGGTGTTTCGCCCTCGACGGTATCGCGCGTTCTCAACGAACGCGAGTACGTGCGCGCCGAAGTGCGCAAGCGTGTGCTCGATATTGTCAGGGAACAAGGATATGTGCAGAATCATGTCGCGCGATCGATGGTGCTCCGGCGGAGTTTTACGATAGGCGTGGTCATCCCCTATCTGTTCAATATGTTTCAGCGGCAGCTTTTTGCTTCGATGGAATTTTTTCTCGAGCAGCAGGGCTACAAGACACAGTTCTTCTTTCTGCGCTGGTCCGACGCGAGCGAGCAGGCCTTTCTCCGCCGCCTGAAAAGCGAGACGCTCGATGGCATCATCTTCATTCACGAACTCGATAATCCCTCAATTTATCGATATATTCAGGAAAGAGGCCTTCCTGTCGCCCTTTGCACCTTCGAGAAGCAGGAATTCGGCTTTTCCGCGGTCCACATCGAGGAAGAAGCCTCGGCGGAGCTCGCAGTCGAATATCTCATTCAGCGGGGGCACCGGAATATAGGACTCATCACCGGTGAGCATTTCAGCTTCGGACGCCAACGCGAGGACGGCTACAAAAGAGCGCTCGCTGCACATGGCATTCCCTATACGCCGGAGCGTACGGTGCGTGTGCCGGCCTATAACCCCGAGGCGGGGCGTACGGGTATGTTCACGCTGTTACAACGGAAAAAGCCTCTGACTGCGGTATTCGCAGTGACCGATGAGCTTGCGATCGGTGCGATAAAGGCCCTCTTCGAATCCGGGCTGAAGGTTCCCGAAGACATGAGCGTCATAGGCCTCGACGATATCGATATCTCAGCGTTTACGACACCCGGACTCACGACGGTGCGCCAGCCGATTTTCGAGATGGGTAAGAAGAGCGCCGACCTCGTCTGCGAATGGATCGCGCACGGCCGCATGCAGGGAAGGGCCGAGCTCTTTACGGCGACCATTGTCGAGCGCGAATCGGTCCGTACACTGAACTAGAACGGTTCGAAATTCTGCTCCTCGAACCAGTAGTGCCGCGAATCCTCTTGAATCTTCAGCAATTCTTCGTAGTGACGATTCTCCCATTCGGAGAGAGACAGGAAGAAGGCTTTGAGGTGTGGCTCTTGGGCAAGATCGGCCATTTTCCGGTAATGCTGAGTGGCGTTCAGTTCGAGCAGCACGGCGCTCGAAACAGCGGCGCTGACATGGCGGTCAGAAGCCACCCGTGTAAGGAAATCCTGACTGAACATAGGGTTTTTGTACTGGATTGCCTGAATTTCTGCAGCGAGATTTGTGGTGGGCATTCGGCCGCCCTGCAACTCTTTATAGTATCTCAACAGCCAATTGTAGTGACGCTTTTCCTCCTCCGCGCGACTTGTAAAGAAATGCGCCACATCGCTTTCGGCGCGGAGTGCAGCCTCAGAATAGATGGTCACGCTGTCGATTTCGCTCTTCATGGCATATTTCAGTGCCTGTATAAGTTCGTCCATGAAAGTCTCCTATGTACTTATTATATATTAATTATATATCAATGCTGCATAATCGGACAAGGCGGCATTCGATAATTTGCGAATGACTTGCATTTTTATTGCAGAATTGATATATTCTGCAAACCATTTGCAAAAAATCGGCGCGTGAAATCGGGCGCCGGGAGGGATATCGATGAGAAAGAATCGCGGGACGCGTGTCCGGAATTATTTTTTCGCCTTTTCAATGGCGGCGCTCATGTCGATCGCGGTGGGCGCGGCCTCTGCGCAGCCCAAAAAGCCGGCCCTCACGGTGGCGGTGAGTATTCCGCCCATGCAGGAGTGGGTGAATCGTCTGGCGGGCGACAGGGTTGCCGTGACGCTCATCATGCCTCCTGGCTCGAGTCCGCATGCGTTCGAGCCGTCCCCGCGCCAGCTCGTGGAGCTCGGTAAGGCGCAGGTGTGGTTCTCGATCGGTGTCGATTTCGAATATTCGCTCAAACCTAAGGTGAGGTCGATGTATCCGAAGCTCGAGATCGTCGACGTCACAAAGAACGTGCAGTTTCGGACACTGAGGCCTCAAGAACAGGAAGAGGAACATAAGGCGGATGAAGAGAACATCGATCCTGCTTTAACGAACCGTGATCAGCACACGTGGCTCGGTTACAGCCAGGCCAAAGCCGAAATCGCTGTCATCCGTGATACTCTGATGGTCCTGGACCCCGAGGGTGCAAGCCTCTACAAGGCAAACTACGAAACATACATGAAAGAGATCGACATTGTGTTCGATTCGCTCAAGACAAAGCTGGCGCCGCTTTCAGGCTCCAAAGTATTCGTCTATCACCCGGCTTTCGGATACTTCCTCGATACGTTCAATATCGTGCAGGTCGCGGTGGAGCTCGGCGGCAAGGAACCCACGCAGAAGGATCTGGTGGCGCTCGTCGATCTCGCGAAAAAAGAGAAGGCAAAGGCTATATTCACTCAGGCTCAATTCTCGGAGAACGCCGCGAAGGCAGTGGCGGGGGCAATAGGTGCCGTGGTCATTCCCATCGATCCTCTGGCAGCCGACTGGCTTGCAAATGTGTCGAGAGTGGGAGAGGCTATGCTGAAGGCTGTTCCTGGAGGAAAATGATATGGGCGATCCTGTGCTGAACACGTCGCGGGCTCAAGCCGCGGACGAGATGCATCTGCCGCACGCGCCGGAGAATGTGGCCATATGGTGTCAGAATTTGGCCTTTCGCTACAGAGAGGCGGAGGTGTTCAACGATGTGTCCTTCCATGTCCACCGCGGAGAATTCGTCGCCCTGACGGGCAAGAATGGTGCGGGGAAGAGCACGCTGCTCAAGCTCATCGTGGGGCTTTTGGAGCCTGCACGAGGGCAGGTGCTGGTATTTGGGGCGCCCCCGCGCAGGCGCATCGAATCGATCGGTTATGTACCCCAGCACACGGGCTTCGACACGGCTTTTCCTATCCGCGTGGAGGAAGTGGTCGGCATGGGAAGGCTCTCGGGGCTTTCGCCCGTTGCGAAGCGTCAAAAGTGGGAGGATGTAGAATGGGCCTTGCATCAGGCGGAGGTCTACGATCTTCGCGATCGGCCCTTCTCCGCGCTCTCGGGAGGACAACGGAGGAGGGTGCTCGTCGCGCGCGCCCTTGTGGGACACCCAATGCTCCTCGTGCTCGACGAGCCGACCTCGAACATGGATGCCGACAGCGAAAAAAAATTCTACGACGTGCTGGAGCGCTTTAAGGGCAACACGACGGTGCTTATCGCAACGCACGATTCGGACTTTGTGTCGGCGCTCGCGGATACGGTGCTCTGTGTTGGGCAGGATGTCGATCACCCGCACTCGGTGCACCGCCACGCGATCGAGCAGGCGGTAAACGCGCCTGAAGACATCTACGGCGGCAAGGTCGTCCGTGTTCGGCACGATATCGAGCTTCCGGACAACGCTTGCTGCGAGGGGAAGGACTGATGCGCAGTTTTTTTGAGGCGGTGATGAACCCTTCGATTCCTTTTGTGCGGAACGCGCTGATTGGAAGCATGCTTGCGGCCTTTTTGTTCGGGATTTTGGGTTCCCTCGTGACAGTGAGACGGATTTCGGGGCTTGCCGGCGCGATTTCGCACACAGTGTTGGGCGGCATCGGGCTTGCGCTGTTTCTTGCAGCTAAGGGCGCGCCGACGTGGGTGAGTCCTATGCTTGGGGCGCTGGTGTTTGCGATGCTCGCGGCGCTGCTCATAAGCTTTGTGTCGCTCAAGGCGAAGCAGCGCGAGGATACGGTGATCAACGCGCTGTGGGCCATAGGCATGAGCCTCGGCATCGTGTTCATGGCGAAGACGCCGGGCTATGTGGATCCGATGAGCTATCTCTTCGGCAACATTTTGCTCGTGACGAGCCAGGATTTGTTTTTGCTCGCAGCCCTCGACATCGTCGTGCTTCTGCTTGTGGCGCGCTATTACCGGCATATCGAGGCCGCTTCTTTCGACGAGGAATTCGCCGCGACAAAGGGAGTCCCTGTGACGACGGTCTACCTTGTCCTGCTCCTCGTCATCGCCATTGCGATCGTGCTGCTTCAGACCTTCGTCGGCATCGTGATGGTCATTGCCATGCTCACGCTGCCGGCTGGCACCGCAGGCTACTTCTCACGCAATCTGGCGGGCATGATGGTCAACGCGACGCTTCTTTCCCTTGTTTTTTCGGTTGGGGGGCTGGTGGTCTCGTGGCACTTCGACCTGCCTGCAGGCGCGGTGATCGTGCTCTTGTCGGGCGCCGTGTTCATTGCGTTTTCTGCAGGGAAGATGCTCGCGGGACGCCGTGTAAAATCATGAGAAGAGAGGTGAACCATGACCAAGGCGCGGACTCATGTGCTGGAGGCTATCGCGCAGGCGGAGGAACCTATCTCGGCTCGTCAGCTCTGCGGAACATTTCAGAGGGAATTCGATCCCGCCACGATTTACAGGGCACTGCACTATCTTGAAGAGAAAGGTCACCTGGACTCGTTCATTCTGCACTGCAGCGAACACGGGACTGAGCGCTACTACGTACTGCATATGACGGAGCATCGGCACTGGTTCCACTGCGAGCGCTGCCACCGTTTTACGGACCTCGGCCTCTGTCGTTTCGATGAGCTCGTCACGAGAATGAGTGCGGAGAAGGGGCTCACCGTCACTTCCCATACTTTTTATGCGACTGGCATCTGCGCGGCGTGCTGCGCGCAGATGCCGCGATGAGAGGGTTCGATTCATTCGGAGATTTCACGCACGACCTCTACAATTCTGTTTTCCCATGCAGTAGGATTGGAAGAACGAAAGGAGGAGACGCGTGGTCAAATTCCTCAAACAACCCATGATGCGCAAGGTGCTCATCGCGCTTGCGCCGATATATCTATTTTCGCTCTGGATGTACGGCCTCCGCGTGATCGCCGCGGCCGCAGTGGTGTTCGTCTGCGGCATCGTCACTGAATGGCTGTTCGAACGAAAGCGACAGGGGAAGGTGAGCGAGGCGGTGCTCGTGACCTGCGCGCTGTACGCGCTGGCCTGGCCGCCCAAGACGCCGCTTTGGATTCTGGCGGTCGGCATCGTCTTTGCGGTGGCAATGGCCAAGGGCGTCTACGGCGGATTCGGACGCAACATTTTCAATCCGGCCATAGCGGGGCGCACCTTTGTCTACATCAGCTTCGCCGTGGTGCTCAGTCGCGCGTACACAAGCTTCGGGAATTTCGGCATAGACGCGGTCGATGTGCTCGCCTCCGCCACGCCGCTCGCGCAGATGAGGACCCACACCGCGGTTCCACTCTCTGACTTGATATTCGGTCTACACCCTGGAGCCATGGGCGAGAGCATGGTGTTGCTCATCGTGCTCGCCGCAGTCTACCTTATCCTGACCAAGACCGCGAGCTGGCGGATCATCCTCGCAACACTGCTTGGCGGTGCGGTGACAAATCTCATCATCCTCGCGACGGGTGCACAGAAGGCCCTGCCGATGGAAAGCCTGCTGGCAGGTTCCTTTCTCTACATGTCGGTGTTCATGGCGACGGATCCTGTCTCGGCGCCGAAGCGGCAGCCCTCGCACTACATCTATGGCGCGCTCATCGGTGCGACCGCGGTGATCATCCGTACCTTCTCCGCCTTCCCCGAGGGTACGAGCTTTGCGATTCTGTTCGGGAACACCTTTGCGAACCTCATCGACATCGCGGTCGATTCCTTCAAAAAGAAGGCGCCGGCGCCCACCCAAAAGCCCACTGGGTCCGATGCACCCAATTCGCCCGTCCAGCCTGCCGCGCCGCAGCCACAAGGAGGCCCGCGATGAAGCTGAACAGAAACTCGATTACCTATGCAGCCGTATTCACCTTTGTGGTCTGCATTCTCTTTGTGGTGATTCTTGCGATCGCCAATCAGGTGACGCTCTCCAGAGTGGAAGCCAACAAGAAACTCGAATCGCAGCTGGCCGTCCTCAAGGCCTTCGGCCTTGCGGATTCTTCGACGCCTGCGGGCGAGATCGATTCGAAGTACCGCCAATTCATCACCGAAAAGGCTGTCGATCAGGCGACTGCATATTTCGCCACCATCGATGGCCAGCCTTTCGTGGCTATCAAACTCACCATGCCTGGCCTATGGGGGCCAATCACCGCGGTGCTTGCAACCGATCCCAAGGGCACGGTGATCAGGGGCTTTGAAATCGTCGACCAGCAGGAGACACCGGGCCTCGGCGGCCGCATCTCCGAACCGTGGTTTTCTGCCCAGTTCAAGGGAAAGCAGACGCTTCCAGACGGGACAATCGCGTTCGTGCAGGGCTCCGGAAAAGGTAATTTCGACCCGGCAAACGGCACTGTCGATGCCATCACCGGTGCGAGCCGGACCAGCGATTTCGTGAGCGCCCTCGTCAACAGGGAATTGGCGCTTGCCCGCCAGATAGGAGGAACGCTGTGAGCGATACCGAACAAAGAAAGACCCCCGCAAAGGTGAGCCCCGCCGGCACGGTGATGCGGGATGGCCTATGGTACAACAATCCGATTTTCGTGCAGGTGCTGGGCATCTGTTCTACGCTCGCCGTCACGAATAATCTTCGCAATACTCTCATCATGGTGCTCGGCGTGACTTTCGCCACCTCGATGGGAAGTATGACACTGAGCGCACTGCGCGAGCTCATACCGCGCAAAGTGCGTATGATCGTGCAGGTTCTGGTGCTGTCGTTCTACGTCATCATCATCGATATCGTGCTGAGGGCGTATCAACCGGCGATTTCAAAACAGCTCGGGCCCTATGTCGGCCTCATTATCACCAACTGTATTCTGATGGGGCGCGCCGAGGCCTTCGCCGCCTCGAATCCTCCGGGACTCGCGTTCTTGGACGGGCTCGCGAACGGACTCGGCTATGGCTGGGTGTTGCTCGCCATCGCTGTGGTCCGCGAATTCCTGGGCTTCGGAAGTCTCTTCGGGTTCAAGATCGTCGGCGACGGGTTCACGCCCTGGACTATCATGGTGATGGCCCCGAGCGCGTTTTTCTTGCTCGCGATCGCCCTGTGGATCGCGAACAACTCCAAGGCGAAGGCGGAGGCCGCCAAGAAAGCCGCCTCTGCGCCGGTTGGTTCCGCTTCGGGGCCGGCAAGCTCCGCCGCCGGCGCCGCCCCCGGCGTCCCTGCGCCGCAGAAAGGCTGAGGAAGGAGGTAAGGCATGATCGATGCACCGAATGTGGGCCTGTTGTCTCTCTTTTTGGCGAGTATCCTGACGAGCAATATCCTCCTCGCAAATTTCCTCGGTACCTGCTCGTTCATTTCGATTTCGAAGGACTTCAAGAGCTCGATGGGACTGGGTATCGCGGTGACCCTCGTCATCGGCATCACGGCGGCGGTCTGCTGGGTGGTGCTGTATTACATCATCGAGCCGCTCGGGATCGAGTACCTGTCGTTCATCATCTTCATCATCGTGATCGCGGGCGTCGTGCAGATGCTCGAGATGATCATCGACCGCTTTTCGCCTGCTCTGTATATGGCCCTCGGCATCTTCCTGCCGCTCATCACGGTCAACTGTGCAGTGCTCGGCGTAATTCTCTTCATGCAGATCCGCAAGTACAATTTTCCGCAGGCGGTGGTGTTCGGTTTCGGCTCGGGGGCAGGCTGGTGGCTGGCCATCATGCTTTTGGCCTCGATCCGCAGGAAGCTCGACGCGAACAATGCGGTGCCGGCCGGCCTCAAGGGCACAGGCATCACTCTCGTAACCATCGGCTTCATGGCCATGGCCTTTGTCGGATTCTCCGGCATGATCGCGGTGCAGTGAGGAGGCGGTGATGAATCCAATTCTTGTCGGTCCTCTGACGGTCGCCGGGATATCCACGGTGCTCGCGCTCATCATCGCGGTGCTCGACAAACTGCTCAACAACTACGGGGAAGTCGAGATATCCATCAACGGCGGAGAGAAGAAACTCAAGGTGAAAGGCGGTTCGCCCCTGCTCGGCACGCTCGCGGCGGAGAATATCTTTGTGCCTTCGGCGTGTGGTGGGCGAGGGACCTGCGGGGCCTGCAAATGCAAGATCGTCTCCGATGTCGGGCCGCATCTTCCCACGGAGACGCCCTTCATGTCTCAGAAAGAGATCGAGAGCAACATCCATCTTGCCTGTCAGGTCAAGGTGCGCAAGAGTCTCGAAATCGAACTACCGCGCGAGCTCTTCAGCATAAAGAAATACAAGTCCCACGTCGAAAAAATCCGCGATCTCACGCACGACATCAAGGAAGTACTCTTCTCGCTGGACGAGGGGGAAATTGAGTTCGTTTCAGGTCAGTATGTCCAGATCGTCATTCCCCCCTACGGAGAAATCAAGGAAAGCGTGCAGCGCGCCTACTCGATGTCGTCGGTGCCTTCCGATAGAACGCATGTCGAGCTTCTTATCCGACTTGTGCCCGGCGGCATTGCCACGACCTATGTCCACAAATTCCTGAAAGAGGGCGACGCACTGGAGCTCGTGGGACCTTTCGGCGAATTCCGCGTCCACGACACGCCTGCGGCGATGATCTGCGTCGCGGGCGGCTCCGGCATGGCGCCGTTCAAGAGCATCTTCTACAACCTTTACGAGACGAACGCGTTTCCAGAGAAGGAGATATGGTATTTCTTCGGCGCTCGCACGAGCAATGACATGTTCTATCTCGATGAGCTGCGCAAGCTTCAGGAGAAGTGGCCGCGTTTCCACTTTGTCGCTGCGCTCTCCGAGCCGAGCCCGGAGGAGCACTGGCAGGGCGATACGGGCCTTATCACCGATGTTCTCGACCGCTATCTCCAGACGAAAGTCCCGAAGAACGACAAGGGCTGGGAAGGCTATCTCTGCGGTTCCCCGGGCATGATCAACGCCTGTATCAATGTGATGAAGAAGAACGGCATCACCGAGGACAAGATTTACTATGACAAATTCGCCTGATCCACTAATCCAAGGAGGAATGGATGAAAACATCGCCGGCCGATAAACAGGCATTTCAGAGAATGGCGCCCGGTGTCATCACCGCCGCTGGATTTTTGGGCGATGATACCCGGAGCCCCGAACGCATTATCGAGGAGGACGGGATTTTCTTCGATGAGCTTGGGCTCGATTTCGACGTGGTCGCGGACAGGCTGGAGGAGCTGCAGCGCAAGGGCGAAGCGGGATTGGGCGAGCCGATCACGGTCGGCAAGCTCCTTGTGCAGTCCGGCGATGCGCGTGGTATGCTGCCCTGTCCCTGGGGCGACGGGTTTTTCCACAAGAATGCCGTTTCGGTGCGCCCTATCGATGTGCCTCTGGACTCTTGCGTCGAGGGCGAGGACATGCTGATCTACAGCGAACTTTCGGTGCATTTGCTGAGGGTGCACCATTTCTGCCAGGGACGGGGTTCGCCGTTCAGGCTCGAGCCTTCGCTGATCAAGCGTCTGCTGTTCTAGGATAGCGAAGTGCAGTGACCTGGTCCCTCGGGCGGGTCTCGAAACGATGCTCCTCTTTGAAGTATGATAGGCGCATTCGAGGACAATTCTCGGAAAGCCCCAAGGAGCATCCCGATGGAAAAAAGAACGAAAATCGTCGCGACCACCGGCCCCGCCTGCGGAGATCTAGCGACAATCAGAGAGCTCATACGCGAAGGTGTCGATGTCTTCAGACTCAATTTCTCCCACAAGACCTACGACGAAGCCAACCAGGACGTGGCCATGATCCGTGAAGCGCGAAAGGCGCTCGACAAGCCTGTGGCGATCATGGCGGACATCAAAGGCCCGGCAGTGCGCCTTTATGGATACGACGAACCGCTTGCGATACAGCCGGGTGCGGAACTCACCATCGAGAGTGCCGATCCCGTTGGCATCGAGAAGCTCGCCGCAAAGAAGTCCATGCAGGTCTTCACCAATCTGCCGGATATCGACCGCATCTGCGCAGTTGGACAAAAAGTCATTCTCATGGATGGATATTTTACGGGAAAAGTCGTACGGAAAGTGCCCAAAGGCATTGTGGTGGCCTTGGAGAACGAAGGAACGTTAAGGCCGAAGGCGCACCTCACGCTCCCGGGTGTCGATTATCCCATTCCCTTTCTCTCGGAGAAGGACATCGCCGATATCAGCTGGGCGGTCGAGCAGGACATCGATTATATCGCGCTCTCTTTCGTCCGCTGCGAGACCGATGTGGAGGAGGTCAAGCGCCTTGTTCAGCGAACGGCGCTCGCACAGGGCAAGAATACCCCCATCAAGCTGATCGCCAAAATCGAATCCGCACGGGGACTCGAAAATATCGACGAGATCATACGGACATCCGACGGCATCATGGTGGCGCGGGGCGACATGGGCGTGGAGATGTCCATCGAGAATGTACCCATAGCGCAGAAACAGATCATACGCAAATGCTATCTGGCCGCGAAGCCAGTGATCACGGCGACGCAGATGATGGAATCGATGATGGAGAACCCCATGCCGACCCGCGCCGAGGTGTCCGATGTCGCCAACGCCTGCTTCGATTCCACGAGCGCGGTCATGCTCTCCGGCGAGACTGCGATCGGCAAGTACCCCGTGCAGGTCGTCCGCATGATGCGCACCGTCATCGAGGCCGTCGAGAAAGAATTCGATTATCTCGATTTCCACCATGATGTGCCGCCCGAAGTCCAAAATGGCGATGTCCCCGCCATCATGTCGTACAATGCGGTTTCCGTCGCCTACCGCTGCGACGCCAAGGCGCTCATCGTGCTCACGGAGACCGGGCATGCGGCGAGGCTCCTGTCGCGCTTGCGGCCCCGGATGCCTATCTACGCCTTTTTGACGAACGAGCGCCTGTATCATCAGATGGCCATCAACTGGGGTGTTCTGCCGTTTATCCACTCAGGAAAGGGAACGCGCCTCGACGCCGTGGTCAGCGAAGCCATATCGATCTGTAAACACAAGGCGCTCTTAAAGAAAGGCGACCGCGTCGTCATCGTCGCAGGGCTGCCCCTTGCACGCCAAGGGACGACCAACATGATCCGGGTGGAGACGATTGAGTGAAGTGCGAGATGGGCAGCGGCCCTGATGCTGTCCGGGACACCGCGCCCGGGCGGTCCGGTACCTCCGAAGGCAATGCGGCCCCTGAGTACGAGAGCATTCACGGCGGGCCGGATCTCGAGCTCCTTGCAAAACTGAAAGAAAAAAACCTTGCTGCCCAGGGGCTTATAGTCATCGAGGGGCGCATCGCCATCGAAAAGGCGCTCGACGCAGGTATATTGCCGCGTTTTCTCGTGTGCACGGAGGCCGAAGAGCAATACTGGCGGGGTCGGTCCGCAGACTTCCCTGTGCGTGCCATGAGCCATGAGGCACTCTGCGCCCTCGTCGACTTCAAATTCCACCGCGGCGCGATCGCGGTTGCGGACATGCCGAAACTTGTGCCGTTTGAAGGCGCAGACACGGCGCCCCGCGAAGTCTTTCTCTGCCTTTGGGATGTCACCGATCCATCGAATCTCGGCGCGCTCCTCCGGACAGCCGCTGGCCTCGGCATCGCCGGCGCCCTTTTGGGGCCAGGCTGCGCCAACCCCTATTACCGGAAAGCCATCCGAGCATCCATGGGCAATGTTTTCAGCATACCGCTCTGGAGCGCTGACCTCGACGCCCTCCAATCCCTCAATCGAAACGGTGCGCGAATCGTGGCCGCTGCTCTCACGGAAAAAGCGCTGACCATTGGAGAACTGAGCCTCAGCCCCTGGAACAAGCAGGGTGGCCCGCTTATCCTTATCCTCGGCAACGAAGGCTATGGACTGCCGGCCGAGGTTCTTCACCTTTGTACCGACGAAGTTCGCATCCCTATGACGCGCAGCGTCGATTCGCTCAACGTAGCGGTGGCCGGCGGGATTCTGATGTATGAACTGTTACAGCGCCGTCAGTGGCTTGACCTCGGTCTAAAGGCGTGTTGTAAAAGAGATCTGTAAGGAAAACGAAATGCATCTGACTAATCTGGACTATTATAGACATACGCATGTGTTCTACGAGATCAGGGATTCGGACATGCGGAGAGTGCTGTTTGTTGTGCTGCTTACGTTCTTCATGATGATCGCCGAAATCGTTTTCGGCGTGCTGTTCAACTCGATGGCGCTTTTGGCCGACGGCTGGCACATGGCCACCCACGCCAGCGCGCTGGGGATCACACTGTTCACCTTCTATATGGTAAAGAGGCTGAAGAACGACGAGAGTTACTCCTTCGGCACATGGAAGATCGAGATACTCGGTGCGTATACCAGCGCCATACTGCTGGCGGTGGTAGGGATCGGTGTGGTCTATTCGTCTATCGAGCGGATTCTCCATCCTGCGGCAATTCAATACGACCAAGCGCTGATCGTCAGTTTCATCGGCCTCGCCGTAAACGTGATCTGCGCCATTGTGCTGAACTCAGGCGGACATTCGCACGAACATTCCCAGCCCCATCCCCATCCCCAGCACGACCATGACCACGAGCATCACGGCGCGCACGGGCATGGGTTGGGGGTCAAGTCCGCCTATCTGCACGTGCTCGCGGATGCACTGACATCCGTATTCGCGATTGTCGCGCTTTTCGGCGCGAAGCTGTTCAACCTCGACTTTCTCGACCCGGCGATGGGTATCATCAGTTCGGTCTTGATATTCAGGTGGTCGATCGATCTGCTCCGCGAGTCGTCGTCCATCCTGCTCGACAGGAGCACCGACGAGGAACTCCCGCGGGAGATCAGAGCGATTATCGAGGGCGACGGCGATACGAAGATATCCGACCTGCACCTATGGAGGGTCGGTCAGGACAGGTATGCCTGCATTATTTCGTTGGTGACTAGCATGCCGAAGAAGCCGCAGCAGTACAAGAAGATGCTCGAACCGGTGCATGAGCTCGTCCACGTCAGCCTCGAAGTCGTACAGTGCGAGACGAATTGTGCGGTGCCGTCTGCCGCCGGTGATTAGACCTGTTTGCACTTGCTGTGCGCTTTGAGAGAGCTGTTCATCCGCAGATGTAAGCTCTCCAGTCGATCGATCATGACATACCGTGGTTCCACGATCACATTAAGTGCCGATTTTTGGTCCCTCTCAATGACCAGGAATAATGCGTCCGTTCACGTCTTCCGGCCGATATCATCAATAAACCGCTCCGCGATGACAGATTGTGATATTCCACAGCCATAGGAGACCGCGATATCTCTCGATCCTACCGGCTATGCGTTAGGAGTTACAGGGGGTCTGACAATGCTCGCACTCAATTTCCCTTTGTACCTGCCGCCTTCGTGCGTTCGTCGTACCGCTCGGTAGCGTTCCTTGACAGTAGAAACCTAATGCGCTATTGGTCAAATTATCCTAGGATGATTACTTAAAATGACAACTACAGTGTCACTCAAAGTGAAGGATTACAGGAGGCTTAATGCCTCGCTATGATGGCAAGCAATGGCTTAACACCGGCATGCTGCGGCTGGCATTTCGCGCCGCTGGTTATGCTGAACGTTCGTCGGGCCCTTTGGGGGTATATTCAAGAAATGCTCACTTCTACGCTTCTATTATCTAGAATTCATTGTTGGCTTCTACTCTATGGAAAATTTTGAAACTCCATCCATACTGAATAAAAAACCACTTCCGTGCTCCATTCGAGATTCTTGAATATTCCAGTCCAAACCTGCCACTCCAGTAAGCTGTTTTCGTTGACGGACAGGCGGCAGGTTTTGACCGGAATCCCCGGCAGGTTTGATCGGAATACGCAATACTTGCCCAGCTGTCTCGTCCCTCTGCGAATTACTTATGAAATTTTAAAGCGTAAGAAACAGAATTTTAATTCTACTATTCTTTAATCTTGAAGGGGAAATGAATTTTCCCTTGACAGCTTGGAAAAGCTGTGCAAACAATATTAATTGTTACATTATGAAACCGATCTCATATTGTAACAATGATATCTACGGAGGTACCGGATATGAAAAAGAAAAGCATTTCCATAGCTTTTCTTCTCATGCTTGTGTTTGGCCTGCTGGCAGTGCAGGGGGCCGTCGCACAGAGAACGCGTCTCATATTCATGACCGCAGGCGATGTCAATATGCTCGCCTTAGGCCAGAATGTCTTAGCGCCTGGCTTTATGGCTGAAAATCCCGGCGTTCAGGTCACCACCATTCATACAGGGCCGGGGAATGCGGGCTCGCAGACCATCTTCGAGAAGCTTCTCGCAGAGAAGAAAGCCAATAGACCCGTAAGCGATATCGATGTCGCCCTCGTCCACGAGATTTTCATGAAATGGGCAATGGATGAAGACCTTTTACAGCCTTATGCGCAGAAGGCCAACACCTGGAAATATGTCACATCGCCGTTCGCCAAGACAACAATGGGAGTCAATGTGGAAGGCTATGTCATGCCGCTCTTCCAAAGCCAGACTGCAATCGCCTACAATCCGGATTATGTCAAAAATCCGCCCAAGTCATACGCAGAGCTCAAGGAATGGGTAAAGAAAAATCCCGGAAAATTCGGGTACAACGGCATCAAGGGCGGGGCGTCCGGCGTCGCATTCGTCATGGGCTGGGTCTATGCCGAAACAGGGAAGTATCAGAAGTATGCGGTAACGGGGCCTTTCGAAAAATCAGAAGTCGATTCCTGGGAGCCTGTGTTCAAAGAGCTGAAGGAATTCAACAAGAACATTGTGATAACGGCAGGCAATGTGGGCACTCTGGATGCCCTGAACAGAGGCGAAATCTGGATGGGGCCGGTGTGGGTCGATATGTTCTTCACTTTTATGAATGAGGGTAAAATGGATCCAAAGATTAAGCTTGCGTTGCCTGAGCCAGGTATGCCGGGTCAGCCGATGTTCTTCGTGATTCCGAAGAATGCTCCGAATCCCGAACTTTCGCGCAAATTCATCGAGTATGTGACAAGCCCGAAAGTTCAGGCGGATGAGATTGTAAGACGTTTCAACTGGTATCCGGGAATAGACGGTTCGGCGCTCAAAGGTTCCATTCCCCAGGACATCTATGACAAGATCTATCATGATGTAACGCCGGCCGATCTGCAGAAGAAGGGCCTGGCCTTCCCGCTTGCGGACTACTATAGCGCCATTCTTGAAGCATACGAAAGATGGGCTCAATGACATCTAAGGGCTCGAGGGCCTTGGGGGAGCGCAAGCTCCCCCCGTATATTCCGCTGCTCTTCCCCGCAGTCGCCTTCATGGTGCTCATGTATGTATGGCCATTTATCTCGTCGGTGATACAGAGCTTTCTGGTCGAGGACCAGCCAAGCTTGGCCAACTATGTGAAAGTCTGGGAATTGTACAGAAAAGATATTGTCTTCACGTTCGCCGTCACGCTCTTTAATACTGCGCTGACGGGAGTGGTCGCAGTCATGTTTTCTGTCTATTTCCGGCTTCGCCAGAATAGAATAAGTGCGCTTCTGAGTGCAATTTTTAAATTGCCCATTTTTATCCCGTTTGTCGTGGTTTCGCAGATGATGAACAGTTTTCTCGCACCTCACGGTCTGCTGAATACTGCCCTCGCTCAGCTTGGTATAGTGAATTTGGAAAAGCCTCTACAGCTCTTCAATTTTACGGGACTCTCATTCGGATTCGCGTGGAAGCAGATTCCTTTCGCGGTGCTCATCATCCATGGTGGATTCCAGATGATCGACAACAGCTATATCGAAGCAGCGCGAAGTGTCGGCGCAAAAATGCCGAGCATCATCCTGCGCGTGCTCGTCCCGATGAACAAATCGAGCATCATTGTCGCTCTCGTGCTTGTCTATTCTCAGATCATCGGCACTTTTACCCTGCCGTACATGCTCATCGGGGGTAAAGTGCCCACGACCATTACTGTGGACATTGCACACAGAGTCAATTATTTCCGCGATTTTGGCGTGGCGAACGCCCTCGGTGTCTGTTCGTACATCATGGTTCTTTTCACTGCGGCCTATTATCTGAGGTCGAAGATCAGGGAAGCGCGGCAGGAGGTCTCCGGATGAATCGAATTCTGAAAAAATCCGCGGAGCTTGCGCTTCTGGTCCTTGTATTTTTGATCGTGATCGGACCGATGGTGAGCCTGTTCCTCTGGTCCATCGCGCAGAAATGGTATTGGCCGCATCCCCTGCCTCAGACGATCACCTTCGACTACTGGGCACAGGCGCTCGGACTTAAAACGAGTCTGGCCATCGGAGCGGTCAGCATCGTCTCTGCATTTACACTTTCTCTGTTGATCGCGGTGTCGACTGTCGTCATAGCCATGGCGATTGCAGTTCCTGCGGGATATGCTCTCGCGAAATACAAGATTCCCTTTGGTACGATTGTTCTGTTTTTGTTCCTGCTGCCGAATGCGTTCCCGCAGCAGCCGATATTCGTGAACATACTCCAGATTTTTACAAGGATTGGCCTGGCCGGCACCGTTCCCGGCGTGATGCTGATCCATATTCTAGTGGGGCTTGTGTATGGAGTGTGGATCACCAATGCAACCTTCCGGTCGATTCCTCCCAGCATGGAGGAGGCGGCGCGGAGCGTTGGGGCGACGGCGTTCAAGGCTTTCTACAAGATTTCGCTGCCGCTCGCGGCACCGGGTCTGTTTTCGAGCGCCGTGTTTGTTTTTCTGACTTCGCTCGATGAATTTACGGGCACTTTTTTCATAGGCCTGCCCTTTATCAATACACTTCCGCTTACTCTCTATTCATCGAGCGGCTACAACATGCAGTTCGCTTCGGTCATTGCGCTCATTCTGCTCGTGCCGAGCGTACTGTTCATGCTGCTCATACAGAAAGTATTGAAAGCCGAATATGTCGGCGGCATGGGTTGATTCGCGCAAAAGGGGAACACTTCGATGGCTGAATTAGTGCTCAAGGACTTAGTGATCAAGTACGGCAAGGTGACCGCGCTGGACGGGCTCAATCTCACCGTAAAGGATGGCGAGCTGGTCACTCTGCTCGGCCCTTCAGGCTGCGGAAAGACCACGACGCTGCGCTCTGTTTCGGGTTTTCTTCCTGTGCAGGAGGGGGATATATTCCTCAACGGCAAGCGCATCACCGACATTGCGCCGGAAAAGCGTGGCATCGGACTCGTATTCCAGAATTATGCCCTGTGGCCGCACATGACTGTGTTCAAAAATCTGGCATTCGGGCTGGAACTGAGGAAGATGCCCGCCGAAGAAATAAAAAGGAAAGTCGCGGCGGTGCTGTCATTGGTCAAAATGGAAGAATTCGCTGACCGGTTTCCCCGACAGCTGTCAGGAGGCCAGCAGCAGCGAGTGGCCCTTGCCCGTGCGATCATCCTCGAACCGGATATTCTTCTGCTCGACGAGCCTCTCTCGAATCTCGACGCTCTTCTGAGAGAGCAGATGCGGTTCGAAATAGCCGCGATACACAGTAGGCTTGGAATAACCACGATGTATGTCACCCACGATCAGACCGAGGCCATGGTGATATCCGACAGAATTGTCGTGATGAGAAACGGCAGAGTGATGCAGGAAGGCAAGCCCGAGGACATCTATATGCGGCCGCAGAATAAATTTGTCGCAGGCTTTATGGGGACTACCTGTTTTGTCAAAGGCGTCGTGGCACAGCTGGACGGGGAACGCTGCGTCCTCAGGACCGACGACGGAATCGAGCTGTACGGCATCGCTACGGGTACTGAGCTGAGCGTGGGTCAGAAAGCATTGGCCGCGATTCGTCCCGAATATATTCTGTTGGGCAGTCGGGCCGCCACAGGCTCTGCGGGGGTGAATCGCTTCAGGGCACAGGTGGACAGGTCCAATTTCACCGGTGAGCTCTTCGATTATCAGCTCAGGTTGGGGAATAATTTCATTCGGGCAAAAGAATATGAAGCGAAGAAAGTCTATGAGCTGGGACAGACGATCGATATAAAAATCGACGAAGAGCGACTGCCGATTGTGTACGATACGGATTCCGGCGCAGCGGCAGTATGAGGATATGCTTCTTTGGTACTGCAAGCGCAATACCGTACGCAGGAAATGGGTATACTTCCTTTCTTGTGGAATCGGCAGGTAAAACCGTGCTCGTCGATACGGGAGACAATGCCGCGCGGTCCATGCAGGAGATGGGCTGTGATCCCCTCCTGCTCGACGCTGTCGTTCTGACGCACGAACATGCGGATCACCTTGGGGCATTTCCTGCGCTCATTGCGGCGCTCGACTGCATGAACAGGAGCAAGCGGCTCCAGATCGTAGTATCGTCCGGCCTTGTGCCAAAAGTGATGGAACTTCTCGCACTCTTTGATTATTATCCCGAACGGATGCATTTTGAGATGGGGTTTGCCCAGCAGTGGCATACTGAGGGTATGGAAGTCGATCTGCTGCCCGGCAATCACAGCAAGTACGCCATGATGTCGCGGTTCGTGACTGAAGGGCTGACTCTGCTGTATACTTCCGATATTCGTTACAGGAAAGGACAATATGTGGTGTTGGGCGGAAGATGCCACACGCTCATTCATGAGGCGACGTATTCCCATGTGAAATTGCCGGAGGATACGAGGCACAGTTCCGCCTTTGAGGCGGGATTGGCCGCGAGCGAGATCGGGGCAGGAGAGCTTTTTCTCTGCCATTTTCAGAAGGATGCATATGAGAACGATGAAGAGCCCAAAGTTGAAGCTTCGAAGACCTTTGCCGGAGAAGTGGTTATTCCCAGGTTGATGCAATGGTACCCGATACAAGCGAATTGAATGAGACGAAAGCAACAATCGAAGATGTTGCCAAGGCCTGCGGTCTTTCGCGTGCGACCGTTTCGAGGGTGATCAATGGAGAGTCGAATGTAAAGCCTCTGACCATTGAGAGAGTCAGGAAAGCCATCAATGACCTCGGATATCACCCTAATGTCCATGCGCAGGCGCTTTCGGGTGGAGGGGCAAAGACGATCGGCATCATGATGCCGCGCATTTGGCGCTCCTATTATTCTTCCCTGCTCTCGGGCATAGAGGAGGTCGCGGCACAGAAGGGCTACTACGCGCTTGTAGTGACGCGGGACTACCTGAGCAGTGCCGAACGCATTTTCGACGAAGGTCGTGTCGACGGCTTTATTTTCCGCAACATGGACCACGTGAAAGAGCACGACAGGCTTTTTCTTTCTCTGAGGAAACGCGACATCCCCTTCGTCCTGATAGGGAATCCCCTGCGCGATTACCCCGCAATCACTATCGATAATGTAGGCGGCGCCAGAAGTGTCGCACAGCATTTCGCCATGCATGGGTTCAAGAAGATCGTTTTCCTGAGCGGACCCAAGGACAATATCGATTCAAACGATCGTTATTTCGGTTTCCGTATTGGTTTGGAAGAGAGCGGCATGGACCCCGGAGGAATCCACAGAATTTACGGGGATTATTCGACCCAAAGCGGATACCATGCCATCCAGGAAATTCTTTCCGAGTTTAATCCGGATGCGATTTTTGCGGCGAATGACAGAATGGCCCTGGGGGCAATACTGTATCTGCACAGGAATGGCATCCATGTGCCCGGGGACATCGCGGTTGCGGGTTTCGATGATTCCTATTTCGCAAAATATGTGACGCCCTCCCTGACAACGGTGCGCCAACCTTTTAGCGAAATGGGAGCCACAGCGATGAAGGAACTGTGCTCGAGGATTGAGAGGAGCCCCGTGAGTTCCGGTAAGATCATTCTCCCAACAAGATTCATAGTTCGGGCATCGTGCGGCTGCCCTTACCGCAACGATGAATCGCTCGATGTGCTTGATTCCATTGAGAACAATGAATAAATGTACCCATGCGTCCGTTTTTCTATCTCCCAAACAAGTATATCTGCTGTCGAAGAGCCCTCTCCCACAGGCACTGAAATACGCTATAATAGCCCCATGGACCGCAATGCAACCTATATTCTTGCCCTGGATCAGGGCACGACGACGTCTCGGGCCATTCTGTTCAACCACGATGGCATCATCATCGGCGTAAAACAGATTCCGTTCCGGCAGATTTTCCCCAAGCCGGGCTGGGTCGAGCACGATGCCGAGGAGATCTGGCAGACCCAACTCGATGCTGCTCGCGGTGCCATCGAGGTGGCGCAGATCGAGCCCAGGCAGATCGCGGCGATCGGCATCACAAACCAGCGAGAGACTGTGGTCGTGTGGGGGCGCGCGACCGGAAAGCCCGTGTACAATGCGATTGTCTGGCAATGTCGCCGCTCGAGCGGCATCTGCGACGAACTGAGGGCGCGCGGCGCCGAAACGCTCGTCCGCGAAAAGACGGGCCTCGTGCTCGATCCTTATTTTTCCGGAACCAAACTCGCGTGGCTCTTCCGCGAACATCCCGAACTGAAGGCTCGCGCCGAACGGGGCGAGCTCATGTTCGGCACCATCGATTCGTGGCTCATCTACAAACTGACCGGTACGCACACGACCGACCCCTCCAATGCGAGTAGGACCATGCTCTTCAATATTCATAAGCGCCGCTGGGACGACGAACTTCTGCGCCTGCTCGAAGTGCCGGCTTGTATACTTCCGGAAGTCAAGCCTTCCTCCGGCTTTTTCGGCACGGCGAGAGGCGAACTCTTCGGCGCCGAAATTCCGGTGTCGGGCGTGGCGGGCGATCAGCAGGCCGCGTTGTTCGGCCACACATGCTTCGAGCCGGGCGATGTGAAGAACACATACGGCACGGGCTGTTTCACCCTGATGAACACAGGGCCCTTCCCGGTGGAGTCGAAGCACAATCTGCTCGCGACGGTGGCCTGGGACCTCGGCAGGGGCTACACGTACGCACTGGAAGGATCCGTGTTCATCGCGGGGGCGGTTATCCAGTGGCTGCGCGACCAATTGGGCCTACTTGCGGATTCCGCGGAGAGCGAGCAGCTCGCACGCTCGGTCGAGGACGGCCAGGGCGTGTACATCGTGCCTGCCTTTGTCGGCCTTGGAGCGCCGTACTGGGACTCCGAGGTGCGCGGCACGGTGGTGGGGCTCACCCGCGGCACTTCGAGGGCACACTTCGTACGCGCCGCGCTCGAATCGATCGCCTATCAGTCGATGGACCTCTTCGAGGCCATGGAAAAGGATTCGGGGAGGGAGCTCTCGTGCATCAAGGCCGACGGCGGAGCCTCGCAGAACTCGTTCCTCATGCAGTTTCAGGCGGACATCACCGGCACGCGGGTCATCCTTCCCGAGGTGAGCGAGACGACGGCGCTCGGCGCGGCTTACTTAGCGGGCCTTGCGATGGGCTACTGGGAGAACCTCGACGATGTGCGCAAAAACTGGCGCATGCGAAGGGAATTCGCCCCACGGATGTCGGATGAGGTGCGCACCGGGCTCGTCGTGGGCTGGCGCAAGGCCGTCGCGACGGCGCGGAATTTCAGATAAGACACGATATGGTGAAGATGAAACATCTTGACGAGACAGTGTGCAACCCGATGATCGCCAGGGCCGTCGAAGAGGCTGAGAATATATTGCGCGGAAAAGCTGTCTTGGGAGACTGATATGCAGTATGAGCGTTTTGAGGGAAGATGGTTTCTCAAATCCAACTGGCACTTGGTAAAGGCTGGTCAATCCGATCAGTCGAAGGGTGTGCCGGTTCCGCCCCAGGAGGAGCCCCCTGCGCCGGAAGATTGTGTCATCGACCTGCCGCCGCCGGATTCGCTGTTCGGCGGGAAGGCTGTGGATGCGGTATCGGCTGCAGGTGCAGCCGTGTCCGGAGCCTCGGGTTTTGCCGATGCGCCTGGTATAGAATTTTCGGGGCCTGCGCGCGCCGCCGTGCTCTACGATCTCCTCCGCAGCCGCAAATCGCGCCGCAAATACAGTGCCGACCCGCTCGCACTCGGAGAACTCTCCTACCTACTCTGGGCTGTCGAAGGCGTCAAAGAGAATCGCGGCAGATTTTCGTTCCGCACCACGCCCTCGGGCGGCGCGCGCCACCCGCTCGACATCTATGTATTTGCCCACAAAATACAGGGGCTCAATGTGGGCTTGTACCGCTACCTCCCCGTCGAGCATCAGCTCGTGCTCGAGCGGCAGGGCGATGACTCGGAGGCGCTGAACGAAGCCCTCAACGGCCAGTTCTGGAATGCGGCATGCGTTGTGATCTGGGCGGCCGTGCCCTATCGCAGCGAATGGCGCTACGGAAAGGCGGCCGACAAGCTTGTCGCCCTCGATGCGGGGCACTCCTGTCAAAACCTCTACCTTGCGTGCGAGTCGCTCGGCCTTGGGACCTGTGCCATCGGCGCCTACGATCAGGACAAGCTGGATGCCTACCTCGGGCTCGATGGCAAGGACATGTTTGCGCTCTATGCGGCACCCGTGGGCAGACTGCCTCCCCCCTGAAAAGGCGCCCCGCATCCAAAAAAGCCGAGACATATATGACAACATACATAAATCTGCAAGGAGGTTCTTCCATGACCATCGATGTGGTGAAACTCGAATTTCCTGAACACTGCAATATTATCGTGGGACAGTCGCACTTTATAAAGACTGTCGAGGATATCGCCGAAATCTTGATGTGTTCCGTCCCCGGCGTAAAGTTCGGGCTCGCATTCAACGAGGCATCTGGACCCTGCCTTGTGCGCACCGAGGGCACGGACCCTGCGCTGGTCGAAGCGGCACAGAAGATGGCCCTCGCGGTGGGCGCCGGGCATACTTTCTATCTTGTGCTCGGACCAGGCGCCTATCCCATCAATGTGCTCGACCGCATCAAGGCGAGCCCCGAAACATGCCGGATTTTCTGCGCCACGGCCAATCCGGTGGAGGTGCTGCGCGCCACAACCGAACAGGGCGCGGGCATTCTCGGCGTGGTCGACGGCTTTTCGCCAAAGGGCGTCGAGGGCGAAGAAGACAAGGCTGCGCGCAAGGCGATGCTTCGGAAATTCGGCTATAAGTTTTAGCGCTGAGCTGTGCGCGCTCGGAATGTCCCGCTCATGACATCGAAGGCCACGGTCGGCAGATCGAATGCTCGCCCGATTGCCCCCGAGCGCGCCACCACGAAAGGAGAGCCGGCGGTGAACCGGTGTTCTCTATCGATCACCCAGAGCTCGTCAGCTGTCTTGAGCGCGAGGTCGACCTCGTGTGTGCAGAGCAGCACGGTCTTCCCCGCTTCCTGCACGAGGCGCTCGACGAGCCTGAAAATTTCGATGCGCGACGGCGCGTCGAGGAAGGCTGTCGGTTCGTCGAATACAAGGAGGGGCGTGTTTTGGGCGACCGCGCGCGCGATCTGTACTTTCTGTCGTTCGCCGTCGGATAGGCTCGAAAAGGTGCGGGACTCGAATCCATCCATTCCGACGAGGGCGAGGGCCGTGGTGATATGCCGCCTGTCCTCGGCTGTCAGGCGGTTGTGGGTGTTGGTATAGGGATAGCGCCCGAAGGCTACGAACTCCCAGACAGTCAGATACCCAGCCTCGATCCTTTCGTTGAATACGCAGGCGAGCAGCGTTGCGCGCTCTTCCACCGACATGAGCGCGATACTCCTGTTCCAAAGCACAAGCGAGCCGCCGCAGGGAGGCTGTAGGCCCGCGATAGTCCGCAGCAGTGTCGACTTGCCAGCGCCGTTCGGACCCACCAGTGCGATCAGGTGGCCGGCCGAAACCCGAAAATCGATGTCCCGTGCGAGAATCTGCAGATTTCGTCCATGTTTCCAGCCGATTGCCAGCGAAGAGGCTTCGAGGACGAGGGGAGGCGCAGGGCCGTCGTGTTCCGCGCGGTGTGCGCCGGGCGTAGCATGCAGATCTGCGGCCTGGCCCTGTTCCTTTCGGCGCTCGCCGGTTTCGGGACTTGGAACAGGGCTTTGTGCCTTGCCGAGAAGGCTGTCCAGGGGTTGTGTGAGATCGGGAATGCCGGGAATGTGGCGAGGCACCTGTTCCGGGCTCATGCCATTTCCTCCGGAAGAGCGGCTCTGTCCCTGCGAAAGAACATCGAGATGATGATCGGCGAACCGATGAGGGCGAGCAGGGGATTGATGGGAAGCACCGCGCCGTATCCAGGCAGGGCCGAGAGCATGTCGGCAAGCAAGGCGAGGCATATGCCCGAGAGTGCCGTCGTCGGCAGAAGGATCCGGTGTTCTGCGCTGCGCGAGAGGATACGCGCCGCATGTGGCGCTGCGATTCCTAAAAAGGCGATCGGCCCACAGAATGCCGTAACACTGCCGGCGAGTATGGATGCCGCGATGAGCAGTCTCGTCCGGGAAGCGCGGACGCGTATACCAATCGTCGAGGCAAAGCGCTCGCCGATCAGAAAGGCGTTGAGAGCCTTCATGTCCCCTACGGCAAGGGCGAGCCCGATGAATGCCGCTCCGGCCAGATAGGGCAGTTCCTTCATGCGCACACCGCCGAAAGAGCCATAGGTCCATGAGAGGAAGAGCTGTACCTTTTGTGGTGAACCGAAATAGACAAGCAGCGACACCAAGCTCGAAGTCAGATATCCAACAAGGAGCCCCATAATGAGCACCGTGACGACCTGTTCGAACTTCCTCGAGATGAGGAGAATAATGACGAGCACCACGGCCGCGCCGACGCTCGCCGCAATGACAAGGAGGGTATAGCCGAGCGGCAACAGGTTTCCGAGAATGGCGCTGCTCTGAGTGCCGATGCCCTGTGCTCCGGCGCCCACGGCCCCCAGGGCTCCGCCGGCAAACATCAGCACCGCCACGCCGATCGACGCGCCCGCCCCGATGCCGAGGGAGTCCGGGGCTGCGAGCGGATTCCGGAAGATCGACTGCAGCACGAGGCCTGCCACCGAGAGGCTCGCGCCGGCCAGCACCGCGGTGAGCATCTTAGGCAGACGAAAGACGAAGATGATCGTCGCCCACTCCGGGCGCGGCGCTCGCCCGACGAGCGTTTCCCAAACTTCGGCCAGAGGAATGCGCACCGAACCCACGGTGATATCGAAGAGCGCAAGAAGGACTGCGCATGCGCCAAGCGCTGCGAGAAGACCGGCGCGCCCACAACGCTCAGCCCGCCTCGCAGGCCGCCCATCAGGCCTATCAGACCCATCACGCCCGGCGCGCCCACCACGCTCAGCCCGCCCCGCAGGCCCATCAGACCCACCACGCGGTGCGCGACCTACCCGACAATCTTCGACTTCTGTGCTTTTATTCATTTAATTTCTTATAGTAATTAAATTTATGATCAGGCAGCAGCTCCGGATGAAAGATCGCGATCATATCCTCGAGCACCAGGTTCGGGTTCATCACTGCAGACTCGAAGTAATCGTTGCCGCCCTTTGGCGACATGCGGAGCTCGTTTGTCCACACCTGCCCTTTTTGAAGCACCGGCAACACCGAAAAGCGCGGGTCGAGCGCCCGGACATCGGCGAGCCGCTTCGCCCCATAGACTGGATTCAGCCACACATCGGCCCTGAGTGCGCGCTCGAAGACTGCCTCGATCGAGAGATTGAGGCCGCCTGTGCTCTTGTTGTCCGACCACAGATAATCGCCTCCCGCGTCCGCAATGAGCCTCGCCATGTAGCTTTGGCCACCGGACACCGTCCATACTCCCTGAAAAGGACCATTGACCAGCACCCGAGGCCGCGTCGCAGAACCTGCAGCGAGCGTTTTCAAGGTATTGTATGCTTTGGCGATTGCGTTCACGCGCTCTTGCGCCCGGGCCTCCTTATTGAAAAAGGCCGCGATGAACACTGCCCACTGCGCGCGCGCGATGGGATCCTGTTCGTTCCAATCGGCGAGCAGCACGACAGGCAGGCCGGCCTCCTGCATCTTGGGGAACGTATCCCACTCGTTGCCCACACCGAAGTTGAAGATGACATCGGGCTTGAGCGCGATGAGCCGCTCGATATCGGGCATCCAGTTCTTTGTGGTCTCCACCACCTTGCCTGCATCGATGCGATCGCGGAGCGCCGGACTGTACACGTAATCGGCGTTGTCGACACCGACGACAGTGTCGAGCTCGCCGATCGTTTCGAGTGCAGGGATATACGTGGTCGAATAGAGCACGACGCGCTGCACGGGAACTTGGATGAAAAGGTCGGCCTTGACTCCGGCAGGTGCCTGCGAGCCGCGTGGGTAGAGCACATAGGTTCGGCTCGCGTCTGCACCGGGCCAGAGCTTCGAAACCGTCAGAATCTTGTAGTCGTTCTTCTGCTCGATCCGAAAATTCGGCTGTTGCGCCGAGACTGCAGAAATCGAAATGTGAAGCAAAAAAAGGAGAATACCGACAATCCGTCGCATATCCGTCTCCTCCCACCGAAGAGTAAGGATGCTGCGGCTCCTGGCAGGTTTCCTGGCTTGCCGGCCGCGTCCCTTGTCTGCGGACATCGGGACGCTTCGCTCGATCCTCCTTCCCGGCTCGCGGGCGGAACCAGTGGATCAGACAGAAGGCACACTCTTCCGAACGATGAGTGCCACACCCATGCCTGCGGCGGAACATTCCGCCGGATTGAACGAATACCGGCTCACAGTAGCGGGGGCTGCAACGGTCTTGCACCGTTTTCCCTTTTCCCCTCCCCAGCGACGCTGGACAGAGAGGCACCATGGAGCGCGTAGAACATCATTGTAGACGATATTTTTATTCTTGGCTATCGGAAGAGGCGGTCTTCACTCGTCCAGGAAGGCCATCTCCTCGGGGCGCGCTACGACGTGCGGCGCGTTCTCTCCTAGAATAGCCTCGATCTCCTCGGAGCGCTTTCCCAGCACGGCGCGGAGCTCGGCGGAGGAGAAGTTACTGATGAGTTTGACGATGTTGTTGACGAGCACCACCGTGTCGCGCCCAAAGTCGCCTTCGACCGCCACGACGCCGCGCGGCAAGAGCGAATTCCGCTCACGAATCGCCGCCATAGCCCCCTCGTCGATGGTCAGCCGGCCGCGCGGCTGCGAATTCTTGAGCCAGCGGATGCGGTTCTTCAGCGCATGGGCTGCGTCGAAGAGCGTGCCGAGAGGCTCGCCTGCAGCCACGCGCCGGATGACATTCGGCTCCCTGCCGTGGGCGATGACCACCCGGCATCCCGCGTCGCGTGCGATGGCGACCGCAGCCAGCTTCGTCTTCATCCCGCCGGTGGAAAATTCCGAACCACGGCCCCCGGCGGCTGCCAGGTGTTCGTCGTAGAGCTCTTTCACGTAGGGAATGGGTCTGGCGTCGGGGTTCTCGCGCGGATCGGCGTCGTAGAGCGAGTCGACGTCGGAGAGAATGATGAGCAACTCGGCGTCGATCTTGCTCGCCACGTAGGCCGAAAGCCGGTCGTTGTCGCCGAAGGCGTTGCCGATCTCCGCCGTCGAAACCGAGTCGTTCTCGTTGAACACCGGTATGACACGGCACTCGAGCAGGGTTTCCACGGTCTTGCGGAGGTTGAGGTAGCTCGTGCGGTCGTCCCACTCGTCGCGGGTGACGAGGAGCTGAGCAGCCGAAAGCCCGAAGACGGCGAACGCGCGCCGGTATTCCTCCATAAGGATGGGCTGGCCGACTGCCGCGCAGGCCTGGCGCATGCGCACCTCAGTGACGCGCTTGGTGAGCCCGAGTTCGCGCGCTCCCATACCGATGGCTCCCGAGGTGACCAGAATGATCTGTTTGCCGGCCTTCACAAGATCGGCGAACTGTTCGGCCACATGGTACATGTAGGCAGTGTCGATGGTTCCTCTTGTCGAGTGCGACTGAGCCTCGCGCAGCATCTCCTCTTCCGAAAGAAAGCCCTTGCCGTCGGGGCTGAAGGTGCGCGTAAGGCGGCCAAGGCTCGAAGCGGGCCTGGTGAGGGTGGCGGTGCCGATTTTCACGACGATTCGGTTGGCGTTTGCGAGTGCGGCGCGCGCGGCGGTCGCATCGGAACTCGCATTGGAATTTTGGGGCGATTTCATAGGTTTCTCACGTGTCCTTTCGATTGCTGCCGGCGGATTCCTCGTCCAAGGGCAGGTCTCTGTGCAGAAAATGCCGCCTGCCCAGTGCGTAATCCGCAACGATGTGCCCCTGGCCCTCGAGCAGCCACTTGTAGGTCAACAGCCCCTGCAAGCCCATGGGCCCACGGGCGTGGAGCTTGCCGGTCGCAATGCCGACCTCAGCGCCGAGTCCATAGCGGTAGCCGTCGGCAAAGCGCGTACTCACATTGTGGTACACCGACGAGGAGTCCACTTCCTTCAAAAAGCGCTGTGCGGCTTCGGGCGAGGTGCACACGATGCTGTCGGTGTGCCCGCTTCCGTAGCGGTTGATGTGGGCGATCGCCTCATCGAGCGAGCCCACGATCTTGACCGCCATACGCAGGTCCAGGTACTCGACCGACCAGTCGTCGTCGGATTTCAAAGAATATGGCAGGGATGTTCCCCCTGCCCCGGCCTTTTCGAGCATCGCGGCGGTGCGCATGCAGACGTCGAGAACGACGCCGGCCCGCGATAGGGCCCTGAGAAGCGGCAGAAGGCCTTTCTCCGTGTAGCGCGCGTGGACGAGCAGTACTTCGGCGGCATTGCAGGTCGCGGGATACTGCGTCTTCGAGTCCAGCACGATTTTTTCGGCCATTGTGGGGTCGGCGTCTTCGTGCACGTAAACGTGGCATACGCCGTCGGAGTGCCCCAGCACCGGAATGCGGCTTATGGCCTTGATCTTTGCGACGAATTCCTTGGAGCCCCGGGGAATGACGAGGTCGACATACTGATCGAAGGTGAGGAGTTCGCCTATTTCCTCGCGGGTTTCGAGGAGGGTGAGCCAGTGCTGCGGCAGGCCAGCCTCTTCTCCGGCGCGGGCGATCACCGACGCGAGGGTTAGATTGCTCTCTCGCGCCTCGCTTCCGCCTTTGAGCACGATGGCGTTTCCGCTCTTTACCGCGAGCGATGCCATCTGCACGAGCGCATCCGGGCGGCTTTCGAAGATCATTGCGATGAGGCCGATAGGGCAGCTGATCCTCCGGAGCACAAGGCCTTCGTCAAGAAGGCGTGCCTCGAGGACTTTCCCGACAGGATCGGGCATGGCGAGGAGGTCCCGAATACCCGACAGCACCTCTTGCAGCTTTTTTTCATCGAAGAGGAGGCGCTTCAAAAGTGGTGCGGCAAAGCCCTCCGCGCGGGCCTTTTCCATGTCCCTCCGATTGGCCTCGAATATCGCCTCGCGATGGGACTCGAGCTGTCGCGCAATATGGTCGAGTGCGGCATTCTTGACCTCTGTCCCCACGGAAAGCAACGAAGAGGCGGCTTGTGCAGCGCGCTCGAGCCTTTCTTGCATATTCATACATCGAACTATATAAAAAATCGGAACAATCAACCAGAGGGCGCGCAACGATGGATGCATCGCCTTTTTGCTCGTGTTTTGGTATATTGAATGTCATAATTCAATGAGATAAAAGCAACGTGCATTGTTAAACGACGAAGGAGTGTGCGGCATGTCGCAGAAAACTGTCGGATTTATCGGGCTTGGCGTGATGGGCGGCGCAATGGCCGGCCATCTTCGTGCTTCGGGCGAAAGGCTGCTTGTCTATACGCGCACGAAGAGCAAGGCACAGATGCTCCTCGACGCGGGGGCCGAGTGGCGGGACAGTCCGAAGCAGATCGCGCAGGAATGCGATGTGATCTTCACCATGGTCGGGTATCCGAGCGACGTGGAAGAGATCTATTTCGGACCTGAAGGCCTTATTGAAAACGCAAGGCCGGGCACCATTCTCGTCGATACGACGACGTCGCGACCCGATCTGGCAGTGCGCATCTACGAGGCGGCGAAGGCGAGGGGAATCGGTGCCCTCGATGCGCCGGTTTCTGGAGGTGATATCGGTGCAAAGAACGCTTCGCTCACCATCATGGTCGGCGGCGACGAGACAATCTTCCAGAGGGCGAAACCTCTTCTGGAAGAGATGGGCAAGACGGTGATCCGCCAGGGCGGTCCCGGTGCGGGACAGCACACGAAGATGGCCAACCAGATTGCCGTTGCGGGCAGTCTGCTCGGTGCGGTCGAAGCCGTCTCCTATGCGAAGAAAGCAGGGCTCGATGTGTCGCGTATGCTGCTCTCGATTGCAAACGGATCCGCGCAGAGCTGGCAGCTCTCGAACAACGTGCCGCGCATGCTCGAAGGCGATTTCGGCCCCGGTTTTTATGTCAAACATTTCCTCAAAGACTTGCGCATCGCGCTCGATTCGGCGCGCACAATGAAGATCGAACTTCCCATGCTCACCCTCGCGGAGCAGCTCTTTGCAAAGATGGCAGCGCAGGGTATGGGCGACCTTGGCACACAGGCGATCTATCTGTTGTACGAACGCGGGTTGGTTTAAGTTGCCCCAAACATGAGGCGCAGCTCCCTACCGGGGGTCAGAGCTCTTTGCAACGATAGTTGCCCTCACACCTGCGGTGCAGCCAACAACGCCACGCGCCCAGGATCGTACAATGCTGCTTTACGCCACGCGCCCTGCCAACGCGATAAAATTTCAGGAATCCGAATTTCACGCCGATACATATCTTGAGCAAAAGACTCAACAAACTTCCTGAAAGCCTGCTCATAGAAAAGAGCAAATTGTGTTCAGGTATCTATCGCATCTCGAAAAATGAGGACGGGATTCCGTATGCGCCAAGACGAGACCGAAGATTCCGCACATGATTTTCAAACAGATACGCTGTGGCAACATTTCTTCCATACCCCACAGGCGGGCATTGTCGTAAGCAGCAACGGTATCATTACGCAGATGAATGGGACTGCCGTCGACATGCTCGGCGGCCGATCCACCGCCGATTTTGTCGGCACGTGTTTTCATACAACGGTCATCGCTCCCGAATATATCGAGCGCACCCTTGAGATGGAACGACGGCTGCTTCGCGGCGATCGAGGCACGATGCCTCCTCTGGAGGTCCGTCTAAGGCGTCGCTGTGGAGGAGAGCTGGATGTCCTCATCTCGTCGATATCGTGGCTTGAAGCCGATGAGATGCTCGTCGAGTCGATGCTGGTCGATATCACGGCTCTCAAACAGCGAGAGCGGCTACTGAAGACAATTTCCGAACTCATGACGATTACCATCGAGCACGATCCTCTTGCCGAGACGCGGCCGACGCTCCACCAAGCCATGAAGGCCATCCACGAACTGTACGCCGAACCTCACAACTGCGGCTCCATCAATTTCTCTCGGCTTGAGGACGACTCCTCGGGTACACGCGGCCGGTCCATTTTGTCCGAAATTCCTACCCTCATGTCGTACGAGCCTCTCTCTGCCGCGTCGCGCCGATGGATACTGCAGAACGCCAGGTCGATTGCACGACTCGATTCCTGTAGTGACGGAGTGTACGACATACCCTTTTCGGCCGCGCAACATGGAAGCATGTTTTTTGAGCCTCTGTTGATCGACGATGAACTCAAGGGCGGTCTGTTCTGGATGTTCGACCGCGGGGCTCTTTCCGAGACGATCCGCACGGATGTGGAGAGACGTAGAACTTGCGCGCTCGCCGTTTTGACGGCGCTCAAGGCCTTTCTCATGAGGCGGGACAATCTACAAAAAACTACCGATTTGACAATACTTCACCGCGCCACCATCGAAATCGGCAAGATGAACAGCCTCCAACAGATTGCGGATGTTGCGCTGGAAATCCTCGAGAAGGAAAAAGGCTGGTATCCTTCGGTCATACGGTTCAGATCACGCGCGGGAGAGACGCTGGAGACAACGGCCTATCGAGGTTCTCCTCCTACGAATGCCGAAGAAGCCCGTGCCCGAATTGACTTGTTCAATCGCATAATCGACTGTTCAGGCAAGGGCATGACCGGCTATGTCATCCAAGAGGGCATACCTGTTCGATCGCTCGATCTACCTTCCGATCCGCACTATATCGAGACCGATCCCGGCATGCGGTACGGTATCTATGCGCCGATCCCGATCGAAGGGAAGGCGGAGGGCGCCATCGGTGTGGAGAGTGGAGACTATCCTTTCACCGAATCGGACCTGCGCCTTCTCTCTTCGATAGGCGAGATCGTCGGTATGAGGGTGGGGAGCCTCCGACTTATCGAAATGCTCCGGGAACGAGTGAAATGGCTCGAGATTCTGCACCGGATCAATCAGCAGATCGATATTGAAATGAAGCCTGAAGAGCTCTATCGAATTCTTGTAGACCAGGCGATCGAGGCGACAGAGGCGGAATCGGCGGCCTTCCTTCTATACGATTCGACGACGCAGCTGCTCAAGAAGGTCGTCGCGCGCGGCTGGATGGAGAAGGTCTTCGAACAGCCGCTCAAGCCCAACGAGGGTATCAGTGGTAGGATATTCAGCACCGGCAAATCTCATTTTTCTTCCCTTCTCCGCGACGATCCACTGATTGCGTCTTGGTCTCGGGATCTCAGCCCTCCCGACAGCGCCAATGTCGGAGTGCCTGTCGTCGCAAAAGGCACGGTGCTCGGGGTCTTCCACATCGCCATAAAGGCACCCGTGCTCTTCAGCAGGGAAATCATCGAACTCGTCGAGATGTTCGGCTCATACGCAGGCATTGTCATCGGACGGATGCAGCTCATTGAAGCACTGCGCAACGCCGACAGGCAGATGCAGAAAGCCTATGACGAGACTCTGGAGGGATGGGCGCGAGCCATCGGAATGCGCGACGACGAGACATTCCAGCACACCATACGTGTGGTGAAGATCGCCGTTGCGATCGGCAGGTATCTCGATCTGGATCCGCAGGCGATCGAAAATCTGCGGCGCGGGGCGCTTCTGCACGATATTGGAAAGCTCGGCATTCCCGATACCATTTTGCGCAAGCCGGGTCCACTCAACGATGAAGAGACAGCCATCATGCGGACGCACACCTCTTTTGGATATGAACTTCTGAAACCGATCAAATACCTCGAAGAAGCTCTTGTCGTGCCGTATTGCCACCATGAACGCTGGGATGGCACGGGGTATCCCCGCCAGCTCAAGGGCGAAGAGATTCCATTGCTGGCGCGCATTTTTGCGGTGGCCGATGTGTACGATGCGATGACGAGCGACAGACCGTACCGGCCTGCACACACGATCCAGGAAGCGATCGAGTATATCCGCTCGCAGCAGGGTAAGCACTTTGATCCTCAGGCAGTGGAGGCCTTTCTGGCGATTGGTAATCTAATAGAAGAATAACGCCGTGCATATTGGCAGACTCTACGGTTCTACAGCTGTCGACTCTACAGCTGTCGACCGGTTTTGAACTTTTCCTCAAAGCGCTCGAGCTCTTTTTGGGAGAGTGCGGGCTTTTGCGCAGCGCTGCCGTCCGCCTTCGACTCCGCACCGAGCCTGCGCCGAAGCTCTTCCATTTCGGAGCCGGAAAAGCGAACCCCCCGCAGTGTGTGTTGCTCGAAGCTCGCCGTCGCTGCGGGTGCCACCGCCCGCGTAATTTCAAGCATCACCTTTGCATATTCGCGAATTTCGCGCTGCGCGTGCGAATCGAGCCTCAGCATAAGAAAGCGGAATAGGTTGTGCAGGTCGATCTGCCAGTACCACTCCGTGTAGAGCGACAGCGGTAGGCCGATGCGCGCAACTTCGCGTGCAAGGCCCAGATCGATCAGTTCTCTGTAGCGCCCATAGGAGAGCTTGGCGCCTTCTTTCAGAATGTCTTGAATCCTGGATGCGGTTTCCGAATCGAAGGGGATGTCGGCGCGGCCCTGCTTGTTGTCCTCACTCTGTGGAGCGAGGGCTTCGGGCTCGGGCACGAAGAACTCGTCGCGCATGATCGAGTAGCGGCCGGAAATTTCGTTCACGCGCGCGGTGCGATGGCGTATCCACTGCCGCGCCACAAAGATCGGCAGTTTGACGTGAAACGTGAGTATGACTTGCTCGAAGGGGCTTGTGTGTTCGTGTCGCCAAAGGTAATCGATGAGCGCGGTATCTTCGCGGTAGCTCTTCGTGCCTTCGCCGTACGAGACCCGCGCCGCCTGGACGATACGCCGATCTCCGCCAAGATAGTCGACAAGGCGCACGAAGCCCTTGTCGAGCACAGGGAACTCTTTGTCGAGAATCGCTTCCGCTTCGGGGACAATGCAGTGGGCCATGAGCGCATTGTAGCAAAAAATCTGAGGGCTGACAGTATGGAGACCTCCCGCATTCCTGCGCGCCATGATACCATAGGGCCCATGAATTCAGAGATCGAGGCTACGTTTCAGAGACTTCCCGGCGATGTGCTCAGGATTTTCTTCCGGGCCTGCGGGGAGGTGCACTGCGACGGGCCGCTTCTGGAGCTCGGCGAATTCGAGGTGAGCGCCCTCTGCCACGCCCTTGGGGACGAGTGTCGAAAGGCCGAGGCAGCATCTGGAGTGCAGGCGTCGAAGCTGCAGGAGCCGCGTTCGCGCTTTGTGCTGGTCAACGGCTGGCAGTCCTGGTCTTTTGCCGGGGAACTGGCGGGTAGGGAGAGGCCGCGCCGCGCCTTCTACAAACGCGCACTGAATCTGTTCGTGGACCATCCCGCGGAGGTGGCGCTGCGGCAGCGGGCGCGGCGCTTCTGCCGTCGGCACGACTACATTTCGCATTTTTTACTCGGGCTGCGGGTAGGTGGCCTCAGGCTCGTGCTCGTGTCGGACAACGTGGAACGCTATGCGGGAGGGCGCTATCCGGGCACTGCCCGTTCTGAATGGGGTGCCATCCCTGGTGCGGAGCAGAGCGCCCGGGGCGCACAGGCCTCCCCGAGCCACACTAGGATTGCACAGGAGGTACCAGATATCTACCTTCCGCCCCTCAGCTTTCTTTTGCGGGGCAGTACCGTGCGGATTTTTGCCTATGCAGAGGGTGCTTCGTTTGCGCGCGGCGAGATTATCGCGCGTATCGCAGTGCTCATTGCGCCTGATTATTTTGCGCTCAAGGATAGACTGGGCCGGCTCTGGGGCTCGGGGCGGCGCTTCGATGATCTTCGCTGGCTCGTGTCCGGGGCCGCAGCAGGCGAAAGGGCCACAGCGGACAAGACAGCCATGGCCCTGTCGTCCTCAGCACCCTTTGAGGGTTTCATCGGCGGCTATGCCTCGTGGTATAACCACTACACCGCCATCGATGCACGCATTATCGGCGAGGATCTCGAAGCGATAACGACAAACGGCAATATCGTGAATGCATATTTCATTGAACGCGGACGCCCTGCAGTATTTCAGATAGACGATGGCTGGGAACGGGCTGTGGGCGATTGGCAGCCGCATCCCGAAAAATTTCCCGACGGCATGGCGCGGATAGCGTGGAAGATCCGAGAGCAGGGTCTCATCCCCGGCATCTGGATCGCTCCTTTCCTCCTTATGCCCGGCTCGAATGTCGCCAAAGATCATCCCGACTGGATTCTGCGCGATACGCGCGGTGCTCCGGTGAAGGCCGGCTGGAATCCAAACTGGGGCGGCGAGGTATGGGCACTCGATCTTTCGCTTCTGGAAGTCGAGGCCTACCTTGCGGAGCTCTTCGATACTATAGTGAACACCTGGGGCTACCGCTACCTCAAGCTCGACTTCTTGTATGCAGGGCTTATGCGAGGGGCCTTTGCCGGCCGAAAAGGAGGCGCATGGCAGCACTATGCGCGCATCTTGGGCCGGATTCTCGAATACTCGCATGCGCGCGACGGCAGCCCCGTCGCCTTTCTTTCGTGTGGTGCGCCGATCGAATCGACCGCGCCCTTCATGCCCCTCATGCGCTCGGGGGCCGATACCCGCGAACACTGGGAATGGCCCCAGGCCAAGCTCATCGGCCACCAAGGGCGCCCTTCGGCCAAGATCAACATGCAGGGCAGTATCGGGCGCTCCCTTCTGGACAAAACGCTTTTGCTCTGCGACCCCGACGTCATTTTTTGCCGCACCGAGCGCACAAGCCTCAGGGATACCGAAAAGTTCCTGGTCGGCATGGTGGCGGCCATGTTCGGCTCGCAGATCATGAGCTCCGACGATCCGGCGAATTTCGGCAGGTCACCCCTTCCATCCGACCGGCTTGGCGAAGAAGTATTCACGCAGCAGCTCATCGATTGGTATGGACGGCTGGAAGGAAAGGAATTCGGTGTAGAGCGAAGCGACCTCCGCGTCCGCGATGTCTATCACTTCTTCAGCCGAGATCAGAAAATATACGGGGGTATCAATCTCTCCGACAGAGAAGGCATGTTCATGTTGAGCGGAGCGCCAGGTGCGTCGGCATCGCCCGATTCCGACGCTGACGGCGAATCGGTCCGGCCTTCGGCCACTGCGCCCCTGCCCAGGCATTCTCTTTTGATCTTTGGAGCATAGAAAGGAGCAGCCATGTCGAAAACGGTCTATGTTATCGGCCATAAGAATCCCGACACCGACTCGGTGGTCGCCGCGACTGCCTACGCTGCGCTCAAACGCGCGCAGGGGCTCTCGCATGCAAAAGCAGCACGCGCCGGTGCAGTGAACCCCCAAACGGAGTATATTTTTCAGCGCTTCGGCGTGGCGCTGCCGGAGTTCATTCCCGATCTCATTCCAAAAACCGAGTACTATATCGACGGACCGCCGTCCACGCTTGCGGAGAACACGCCGCTCTGGGAGGCACTCTCGCTTCTCGAACAGTCGCCGCGACAGGTTATGCCCATCGTCGACAACGAAGGACGCTACAGAGGTCTCTTTTACTACAATTCCTTTGCGAAGAACATTCTGGCGAAGATAAATCCCCACCGCAAAGCGGTCATCCCCACATCGATACGACACCTGATCGAGACGATCAAGGCTCAGCCTCTGGTCGCGAACGATCTCGATGTGGGGTTCAACGGCCTCATTGTCGTTGCCTCTTTGTCGGACAAGCGATTTAAGGACTACATCTGTGCCGAGCCTGCGCATAACAAAGTCGTGCTCGTCGGCGACCGCGAGGAGGTCATGCGCATCGCCATCGAGGCGGGCGTGCGCGCGCTCATCATCACGAACGGCTTCATTCCCTCAAAAGAGATCGCGAGGCTCGCCGAATCTAGGGGCGTGGCTGTCCTTATTTCTCCATACGATACTTCCTCGACGTCGTTGCTTGCCCTGTATTCGACGCCGGTCATGAGCGTGGCGGACACCTCGGTGAAACCGCTGGGGGCCCGCGACCTCATGAAGACGGCGAAACACGCGATTTCTGAATCGGCGGCACGCGCGGTGCCCATCGTGGATGAGCATGACAGAGTTTTGGGCCTTCTCACCGAGGGCGACCTCATCCGCGACCCGAACATCGAGCTCATCCTTGTGGACCACCATGAATTTGCCCAGGCCGTCGACGGCATTCAGAATTACCACATCCTCGAGGTGATCGACCATCATCGTATAGGAACCTTTTCCACGGCCTATCCCATCACCTTTATCAACCGTGTGGTCGGCTCGACCAGCACCATCGTGACGTCGATGTACCGTGAGACGAGGACACCGCTCGACCGGAGCATCGCCTCGATTCTGCTCTGCGGCATCCTCTCGGACACTCTGGTGCTGAAATCCACGACCACCACGGACACGGACAGCGAAATGGCGGATTATCTTGCGAGCATCACCGATCTTTCGATTGAGGAACTGGGGCGCGACATCATGGCGTCGGCGTCGCTCGCCGCACGGTTTCCAATCGACCAGCTTTTGCGGATGGACCGCAAGGAGTACGAAGTTCAGGGGAAGAAACTCACCGTGAGCCAGATCGAGCTCACGAATTCGCAGGAGCTGCTCGCCCGACAGGAAGAAGTGCTCCAGGGGCTTGCGCAGCTACGCAAAGAGACGGGGACATACCTAGCGGCGCTCATGGCCACGGACATCACGAAGCTCGAGAGCCTGCTCTACATCGATGCCGAGCGCGAATTCTACTCGTATCTGAATTATCCGGTGCAGCAGCCGGGAATCTATATACTGAAGGATGTGCTCTCGCGCAAGAAACAGCTTATGCCGGCGCTGACGGAGATGGTTCAAGCCGCTCTGAGCTGAACTACATCCGGATTACACCGAGAGAGGCACAGCGCAGCGTGGGGCGCTACACAGGGTGGCACGACCGCCCAGCGTGGCGCGGCCGCGCAGCATGGTTCGGCCGCCTGCTATCCTATCGCCCTCGATGCCAAAACCGGAAGGGCGATGAAATTGCCGATCATTCCACCGATGCTCGACAGAAAGAACACGAGGAGGATGTGCGTGATGCGGTTTTTGTAGAAGCCTTTGATGCTCATCACATCGTCTGCGAGGGTTTCGGCGTCGCGGACAGTGGGCTTGCGAAAGTAGGCTTCGATGATCGCGGAGAATAGGCCGATCGCCAACAAGGGATTCAACGTGGCGAGCGGGGCTAAGGCAAACGAGGCCAGAATTGTCACAGGGTGCGCAAGGCAAAGGGTGGCGCCGAGTGCCGACAGCGAGCCGTTCAGCAGCACCCAGCGCAGGATCATGGCAAGGCTTGCCTGGGTGCCGGAACGAAAAAATCCTATCACGATCAGCGCGACGATGAGAAGGGGAATGAGCCACCCCGCAGACTTCGCGAACCATCCGGACTTGGGAAGGCTCTCTATGTCCGACACATCGGCGGCCGCTTCGCCGCGTGCCAGCTTTTCGAGCCAGAGCTCGATGCCGTTCATATGGCCGGCGCCCACGACGGCCACTATGTTCTGTTCCGTACACAAAAAAATCTTCGTGGCGAGGTATCGGTCGCGCTCATCGATGAGCACCTCCTTGACCGAAGGCAGGAATTTGGCCATCTCGTTCATCATCTGTTCGAGTTCAGTGCCTTCTTTTAATTTTTCGAGGTCGTCCTCGCTCAGCTTTTCGCGCGAGAAGGCAGACTCGACGAGGCTCGCGAGCAGCTTCGACTTGTTCCAGAGATTGGACTTTGCCCACGCTCGCTTGAGCGTAATCTGCACGTCGCGATCGATCGGGGACCAGGGCACGCCAAGCTCTTCGGCTGTCTGAATGGCAGCCAGCATCTCTTCTCCAGGCTTTGTGCCGAGGTTTGCGCCGAGACGCTTCTGGAAGCCCGCGAGCGCGAGGTTGGCCAGCAAGAGAAAGCCCTTTCCTTCTTTGAGCACCTTGATGATGTCGAGGTCTTGCCAACGGCTGTCTTGGCGAATCGACTGATACCGCCCCATGTCGATTTCGACGCACACGCGCTGCGGCTGTTCACGGCGGATGGTCTCTTTGGCTTCTTCGATGCTCTCTTTCGAGATGTGGGCGGTTCCGACGAGGATGATCGTCCGTTCGCCAAGCTGAATCGTCCTGACTGTTTGTGGCATACATTGTCCTACATTATGAATTGCGGATAGATTCCCTGCTCGCTCCATCCGGCGGTCGCAAGTCCCTGCCCTTTTTCGGTGATTATAGAGGTTATGAGCAGATGCAGCAATTGGCGGTCGAAGGCAGAGCCCAGAGGCCCGCGGATGGCCGCTTCGGTCTCGGAGAGCGCGACAATGATTCGTTTGCAGTCCTCCGGCTGGTAGCGCTGAAGCGCGGCGCGGAGCTGGCGCTGTACGGTCTTTGAGCGCGCCTGCTCACGCAGACATATGTCTTCGAACCGTTCACCCCGCGCGACGGCCTCGCCGATGCGCTGAAGCCTTCTAAAGCTCCAGACGAGGGCGGCGATGATCTGGTTAGCATCGCCGCGCCGCGAGTCGAGCACAGTGTCGAGCACCTCGAGTGAAAGCGAAAGCTCTCCCTGTCCGATTCTTTCGAAGAGCGTGAAGGCATCCTCCGGCTTGGAGCGCAAGATGGCGGCTTCCACATCGTTCGTGGAGAGCGCGCTGCCGCGAGGAAAACTCGAGCTCAGAATGAGGCAGGCTGCCCTGAGCGACGCGGTGTCGTGGGGCACAAGCTCGAGGAGCGATTCGAGCGCATCCTCGTCGAGCGTGAGCTCCGACTGCGCGAGTTCATGCCTCACCCAGTCGGCAAGTTGATTCTCGAAGAGTTCGAAGAAGGTCTTGCGGCACGAGGGGGAAACGGCTTTTTCGATGGCATTGTGCAGCGAAAACTCTTCGGTCTCGAGAAAGAGTATGGTCTGTTCGGCAGGCGCAGAGCAGTAGCGCACGAGGGCGTCTATGTCTGCTTTTTGGCTTACTTGCTCCGCATTGCGAAACTCTACGATGACCCATGGCGAGAAGAGCGAACCGTTCTGAAGAAGCGCAATCGCCTCGGACGGAGCACTGTCGCCTGCATACATGCGGTGAATTTCGGGCTCTTCTCCCTGTGGCGAGGGTACATGCTTGACCATGTCGGCGACAAAGGCTTCTTTGAGACCGATTTCCGGTCCTGCAAGAATCCATACAGGAGGCACGCGCGGCTGGGCCATGAGTTCAGTAGCTCCTATAAATGCCGCGGAGTTTGCCGAGGATCCTCAGGTCCTGTGTATAGATCGGCGCGTAGTGGGGGTTTTCTGCCTGGAGTCTGTAGCGGTTATTCTCGATGAAAAAGCGCTTGAGCGTGACGGTTTCTTCGAGGAGGGCCACGACGATGTCGCCGTTCTTGGCTGTCTCCGACTGCTCGATGATGGCGATGTCGCCCGAGAGGATTCCTGCGCCGATCATGCTGTCGCCCTTCACATGGAGGGCGAAGTGCGGTACCCGGTTCGTAATGATATCCGCAGGGATCGCGACCGTGCGCTCGAAATTCTCGTCCGCGAAGATCGGCCGCCCTGCAGCTATTTCCCCCAAGAGCGGAATTTGGACGACAGGCATATCGCTCTCGGGCGGGGTCACGAGCTCGATCGCGCGCGAACGTTTTTCGGAAGTCTTGATGTAGCCTTTTCTTTCGAGGGCTTTGAGGTGGTCATAGGCGCCTTTGACTGAGATAGAGAAGGCGCGAGCCGTCTCCCTCACTGTCGGCGGATAGCTATTGTCGTGAAGGTATTCGTGGATGAAATTGAGAATCTCTTTCTGTCGTGCAGTGAGTTCTTTCAATCCGGGCTCCTATGCGCGTGTATAGTATACAGCATAGTGTGCGGATGTGCGCAAGCCCTTTTCAACCAAGCTCTTCGTTGAAACCCGACTCGAAGAGAGCCTTGATGGCCTCTGCGGCCTGCTGTTCGTCGGGGCCTTCTGCGATGATTTTGATTTTTGTGCCGAAACTCGCGGCGAGCGTAATGATGCCCATGATCGATTTTGCGTTGATGCGGTTGCCTGCCTTTTCAAGATAGATGCGGGAGGCGAACTTTATCGCGGTCTGAGCGATGAGCGCCGAAGGGCGGGCATGAATGCCGGCACGGTTTTTTATAGTTGTTTCAAGCTCTACCATATGGGCTCCAATTCCGGGCATCATACATCTGAAGTTTTTGTGCGTTCAATGAGGCCGACCTGCGTATCAATAATCATCGCGGAAAAAATACATGGTTCGAGCGCTTTCGCTCTCGAGCCAACGCAGAATGTTCTGATTGAACTCCCGCGCGCTGTGGTACCCCATTTTTTTGAGTCGTTCGTTCATCGCCGCGGTTTCGATGATGATGGGAAGATTACGGCCGGGTTTGACGGGGATTTCGAGCTTCGGCACTTTCACCCCTAGAATATCCATAGTCATCTCATCCATACCGATGCGGTCGTAGACCTTGTTGGGATCCCAGTCTTCGAGTTGGATCACGAGCTGGATCTGTTTTTTGTCGCGGATTGCGCCGACGCCGAAAAGGTGCGTGACGTTGATGATGCCCAGGCCTCGTATCTCCATGTGGTGGCCAATGACCTTGTTCGTCCCCTGCCCCATGAGGAGGGTGCCGTTCAGACAGCGGATCTCGACGACATCGTCGGCCACGAGTCTGTGTCCGCGCTCGATCAGCGAGAGGGCGGTCTCGCTTTTCCCCACACCGGAGTCCCCGATCAGGAGTATCCCGATGCCGAACACCTCGACAAGTACACCGTGCATGATGATTTTGGGCGCAAAAATATCGTGCAGAATGCGGATAACGCGGATCGTGAATTCAACAGATGGCAATTCGGTGATGAGCACAGGGCAGCCGGCCACATCCGCAGCCGCGGCAAAACGTGCGGTAGGTTCGATGTTGTTGGAAAAGATGCAGCAAGGGAGTTTGTACGAGAAGAGTTTTTCGTATATCTGGTCGGCTACTCCGTCGGCTTCGATCTTGTTGATGTATGCGTTCTCGCCTCTTCCGAATATCTGGAGCCTCTCCCACGCGAACAACTCGTAGAACCCCGCAAGTGCGAGGCCAGGGCGGTTGAGGTCCGGGACGGTGATTTCGCGGCTCAAGCCTGCCCTACCGGCGACGCAGCGCAGTTTGAGATCGTTCTGTTCCTTGAGCTCGAGACTGAGTAGATCGAGGACGGTAAAATTGACGGGTTCCTGTTCTTTCACAAAAACATTCTACCTCATTTCGATACGATGGTAAATCGAATAAAAACGGCGGCCCTCTGCTGGCTGCAATGGCAGTCCGCAAAGGCCGAATGCCCAATATGGTCTTTTCAGGCCTTCTGCTGCATGAAGGGCCACCGTCGTTGATGCCCATTTTATTTCTTTTCTTGAATTTTTTCTTTTTCCTTGACGATTTTCTGTTCGAGCTTATCGATGAGCATATCGATCCCCGGATTGAGTTCCGGTGAGGTTTCGACTATGTGCGCCTGTTTACCCCATCGGAAATTGGCGGTCACCTCCAGACGGAACTGCCCCGCATCCTTGGTGAAAACAAAGAGGAGATCGACGATCATATCCTTTGCGTAATCGATCCGGCCGATTTTCGTGGTTAAATACTGTCTGCTCTGATCGCTGAGATCGAAATGCACGGAACGAACGTCGATTTTCATAGCAACCTCCCGAAAAATTTTTAACGCAAGGACCAGGCCTTGCGGAGACCTCACCCGGGTTACTTCCCGAGTTCGCTGCGATATTTTGCCACCGTCCGGCGGGCGACGGAGACGCCCCGCTGGGCGAGGATTTCCGAAATAATGCGATCTGAAATTTTTTGCCCCTTTGATTCGAGTTCTCCGATAATCTGTGCAATTTCGGCTTTTACCCCTTCCTTGGAGGTGTTTTCCCCATTTTCCCGATTGATGGCGTTGGTGAAAAAGCGGCGCAGTTCGAAGATACCCCAGTCGGTCTGTACATATTTGCCGTTCACGACGCGTGATACCGTCCCCTCATGAACGTTGATCTTTTCGGCGACGTCCTTGAGCGAAAGTGGCTTGAGCGCCTTCGGTCCGTTGATGAAGAAATCCTTTTGTGCCTCGGCGATCGCGAAAGCTGTTTTGAGCAGTGTCGCATTTCGTTTCTTTATGCTGTCGATAAAGTAGCGCGCATGCTCCACCTTTTCTCGCGCAAATTTTTCCGCTTCTCCGCGGGACGAACGAGAAGCCAACTCTGAATAGAGTCGATTTATGCCGAGTTTGGGGATTGTCGCATCGTTCAGCCGCACCTTAATCTCACCGTCTTCGAGCCACATCGCGAGCTCGGGCACAATGTAGCGGGGACGAGCCTTTGAGAATGCACGCCCTGGGTAGGGGTTGAGGGTCTTTATGAACTCCATGATGCGGCCGAGCTGGCGGTCGTCGAGGCCGAGGGCCTTTTTAATGGTGCCGTGGTTACGCGATTGCAGGTTTTCGAAGTGCTGCGAAAGCACCTCGAGGGTTTTCGGAGGCGCATTGGAGGCGATTTCAGCCTGTACCATAAGGCTCTCTCGGTAATCGGAGGTGCAGGTGCCGGGTGGATCGAGCCGTTGGAGGAGCGAAAGGATGCGCCGGAGGGTTTCGGGGTCGCTGTCGGCGCAAACCTCGGAAGGAGGCAGGATATGAAAACCGTTTTCGTCCGTATTTTGAATGATCCGCTCGGCGATTCCGCGTTCGTCGTCGCTGAGCGGTAAGAGGCCAAGTTGGCTTATCAAGTGTTCTTGCAGCGATTCTTCGATGGCAATGGTTTGTTCTATAATAGTATTCCTGTCGTTTCCTTCGGTATTGAATCCGAAGGCGTCGTCCGAATACTCGGCTTCACGGAGATTGTCGTCACTGTCGTGCGTCGTGTCGATGCTCGCTTCCATGACATCGAGCGAGACTTCTTCTGCGCCGGTCAGCAGTTCGAGGGCAGGATTTTCCTCGAGTTCCTGATTGATCTGTTCGGTGAGTTCCTGCAGCGGAAGCGCGAGCAGGCGGATGGACTGAAGCATGCGGGGGCTGAGTTTAAGTTGCTGCTGCTGCGCGAGGACCGGCCGTTGTTGTGTCTGCAATGCGCATCCTCCTGTACATAAATGTAAAGCACTTTTCCCGAAAGTCAAGGCTGAAGACTTCCAAATTGTCCGGCCGGATGTTGACAGCGACAATTATATTGACGATCAATAAGTTTCGTTAGTATTTTCAACATGCAACATCACAGATTCAATTTTCCGTTACAGGGTGAAGAATGTCCAAACATAAACACGAACACGGCAAGGCACCGGAAGGGATGCAGCCGGAAAATGCACAGACGAAAGCACAGACACAAGAGAACCAGCCTTTTGTGCCAGAGTCCGAAGTACAGTCGCGGGCAGAAGGGCAAGCGGATAGCCATGCCGGTGCGGTGAATACGCCCGAGGCACAGCTTGCTGCGGCCAAGGCTGAGATCGAAGTACTCAAGGCACAGCTTTCGGAGCTGAACGACAAGTATCTGCGGACACTGGCCGAACAGGTCAATTTCAGAAAGCGGGTTGTAAAAGAAAAAGAAGAATTTCAGCAATATGCGGTCTCTACGCTCTTGTCGGATCTCATCCCTGTGCTCGATGATTTCGATAGGTCGCTTGAGGCGATCGTACAGAATCAGAATGATACGACGAAGGTCATCGAGGGTATTCGTCTCATTCAAAAGAGACTCCATGACACGCTTTCGAACAAGTACGGCCTTTCTCGATACGAGGCAAAGGGTGTGGTCTTCGACCCACACCTGCACGAGGCGATGTTCTCGGATCAGGGCGATGTGCCGGAGCCGACGGTTACCCAGGAATTTTTGCCGGGGTATAAGCTGCACAATCGTGTCATTCGCACCGCTAAAGTAAAGGTGACTATGCCTGCAAATGCAGGCGGTGCCGAGCCTACGGCTCCAGAGCCGCAAGCGAAGCGCGAAGAGGCTGCTGCGCCCGGTGCTGCGCCCAAAGAAGGCGCTAAAGAAAATGCGAAAGAAGATGTTCAAGAAGATAATAAAGAAGGCGCTCCGGAAGACAATGCTTCATAAGAGAGTGCCGTCGATTTGCTTTTTAGTGGACAATTTCAGTAATTTAGATAGGTAAAAGATAAGGAGAACAGAATATGGGAAGGATTATCGGCATCGATTTGGGGACGACCAATTCCTGCGTCGCAGTGATGGAGGGAGGGGAACCTATTGTAATTGCCAACTCCGAGGGTCAGCGGACGACGCCATCCATTGTGGGCTTTACCGCAAAAGGGGAACGCGTGGTCGGGCAGCCCGCCAAGAACCAGATGATCACGAACGCGGAGAACACCATCTTTTCGATCAAGAGATTTATGGGCCGCCGTTACAGCGAGGTCATCAATGAGATCAAGTTGGTACCCTACAAGGTGATCGACAACGGCAACGACGTGCGCGTCGAGGCTGGCGGCAAACTCTATAGCCCCCAGGAAATCAGTGCCTTTATTCTGCAGAAGATGAAGAAGACCGCCGAGGACTATCTCGGCGAGCCAGTCACTGAAGCCGTCATCACCGTCCCGGCGTATTTCAACGATTCTCAGCGCCAGGCCACCAAGGATGCTGGCCGCATTGCGGGGCTCGACGTCAAGCGTATCATCAACGAGCCGACCGCAGCGAGCCTCGCCTATGGCTTCAACAAGGATCAGAAGAAAGAGAAGACCATCGCGGTGTACGACCTCGGCGGCGGGACCTTCGATATTTCCATCCTCGAGTTGGGCGAAGGTGTGTTCGAGGTGAAGTCCACCAACGGCGACACACACCTCGGCGGCGACGATTTCGACCGCCGCATCATGAATTGGCTCGTCGAAGAATTCAAGAATGATACGGGTATCGACCTTTCGCAGGATCGGATGGCGCTCCAGCGTCTCCGCGAGGCCTCGGAGAAGGCAAAGATCGAACTCTCCAACATGCAACAGACCGAGATCAATCTGCCGTTTATCACCGCCGATGCGAGCGGGCCTAAGCACCTGCAGAAGACGCTCACCAGGGCGCGCTTCGAGCAGATGTGCATGGACCTCATCGAGCGCACTCGTGAGCCATGCATGAAGGCCCTTGCCGACGCCGGTCTTACTGCGGCGCAGATCGATGAGGTCATCCTTGTCGGCGGCATGACCCGCATGCCGCGCGTTCAGCAGATGGTGCGCGAGATATTCGGCAAAGAACCATCCAAAGGGGTCAATCCGGATGAGGCGGTCGCCATCGGTGCGGCCATTCAGGGCGGCATTCTGGGTGGCGAGGTCAAGGATGTGCTCCTGCTCGACGTGACCCCGCTTTCGCTCGGTATCGAGACGCTGGGTGGCGTGTTCACGCGCCTCATTCCTCGCAATACGACGATCCCCTGCCGCAAGAGTCAGATTTTCTCGACGGCGGCAGACGGTCAGACGGCGGTTTCCATTCATGTCCTCCAAGGCGAGCGCGAGATGGCGAGCCAGAATCGCACGCTTGGGCGATTCGACCTCGTAGGTATTCCGCCCGCGCCGCGCGGTGTGCCGCAGATTGAGGTGACCTTCGATATCGATGCGAACGGCATTGTCCACGTGTCGGCAAAGGATCTCGGCACCGGCAAGGAACAGAAAATCCGCATCGAAGCGTCGAGCGGGCTCAGCGAGGCCGAAGTTGACCGCATGGTCAAAGAAGCCGAGGCTCATGCCGAGGAAGACAGACGCGAACGCGAGCGTGTCGATGCACGCAACGAGGCCGATTCACTCATCTACACCACGGAGAAGTCACTCAAGGAGGTCGGCGATAAGATCGGGGCCAGCGAAAAAGCCGCGGTCGAAAATGCAATCAAAGATCTCAAGGCGGCGATGGAGGGCAAAGACACCGAGCTCATCAGACAGAAAACCGAAGCACTCAAGCAGGCTTCCTATAAGCTCTCCGAGGAACTGTATCGCCAGGCTTCGGCGCAGAGCGGTGGAGCGGCCGGGAGTGCAGGTGGCACTGCAGGCGGGCCTTCTTCGGGAGCGTCGGACCAGCAGAGCCAAAACGCCGATGACGTCAACTACAAAGTAGTCGACGACGATAAATAATTTGGATTGTGCAGCGAGGCGGCCAAGCCTTTTTTCGGCCGCCTTTTTGCTCATCGAGAGGGTGGTCGGAAGTGGCTAAACGCGATTATTACGAAGTCCTCGGTGTACCTAAAACCGCCACGAAAGACGAGATTAAAAAAGCATACCGAAAACTTGCAATTCAATATCATCCCGACAAAAATCCGGGCGATAAGACGGCGGAGGAGAAGTTCAAGGAAGCCACTGAGGCCTACGAGGTGCTCGGCGATGATCAAAAGCGCCAGGCCTATGATCAGTTTGGATTCGCAGGCGTCGAAGGGATGGGCGGCGCTTCTCAACAGGATTATTCCACTGTGTTTCGGGATTTCGAGGACCTCTTCAGCGGATTCGGAGATTTTTCCTCGATTTTTGGTTCGTTTTTTGGCGAGGGCGCGCGTCAGCGAGGTGGAGCTCGTGTCAATCGTGGTGCGAATTTGCGGTACGACATAGAGTTGCCTTTTGAAAAGGCGATTTTTGGCACCACGATCGAAATTGCATATACCAGGGACGATGTCTGTAAGACCTGTGGTGGAATAGGATCGCGCGACGGTCAGGGTCGCAAGGTATGTTCCATGTGCAAAGGCACGGGCCAGGTCCGCAGAAGCTCAGGCTTTTTTGCGATTTCCCAGCCCTGTCCGGTTTGTCACGGCGAGGGCACTGTAATCGAGAACCCATGCCCGGATTGCGGCGGCTCAGGCCTTGCCAAAAGAAAACAGAAGATCCGGGTGACTATTCCCCCTGGCGTTGAAGATGGCAAGGACGTCACCGTGCCTGGCCAAGGCAACGCGGGACCAAATGGGGGTCCTCCGGGCGACCTGCATGTCTTTATTCATGTTCGGCCGCATGAGATATTCGAGCGACAGGGTAATGACCTATATTGTGCGGTCTATGTGGATTTTGTGACTGCTGCGCTCGGCGGCGAGATAGTCATCAGCACCTTGGAAGGACGTAAACTTTCGATTCAAATACCGGCCGGTACCCAGAGCGGCAAGCTTCTGAGAGTCCGGGAAGAAGGAGTGCCTGTCGCCGGCGGCAGACGAGGCGATCTCTATATCAAGGTTTTTGTCAAAGTGCCCACGCGACTTTCAAGGCGTGCCCGCGAACTGCTCGAAGAACTGAAGATCACGGAAGGCGAGACTTTGCAGCCTGAGCTCATTCGGCTTAAGGATGTGCCGCGTTGATGGATCGCCTCTATCTCTCACCCTTTCTCTATGCAGACAAAAAGCTGCCGAAGGTTTCGGCAGCTTTTTGTTACGGAATAATCTGTACCACACGGTAGCCGGCATCAGCGACTGCAGCGCGGAGTGCCTGGTCGTCCAGCGCGTCGCCCTCGACGAGTGCTTGGCGTTCGAGCAGGTCGACTTTGGCGGATTTGACGCCCGGTATGCTTTCGAGCGCCGACTGGACGTGCATGACACAGTGTCCACAGCTCATGCCTTCTATTTTCAGTAATTTTCTCATACTCCATTTCTCCTTTATATACAAAATATATCCCCATATGTTAGTTACAGTTCTTTTCTGGCTTGCGGTAGCCTTTCAACCTCAGCGCATTGGTCACGACAGAGACCGAGCTTAAGGACATCGCTGCGGCCGCAAACATGGGTGAAAGCAGGGGGCCGCCGAAGATGTACAGAATTCCCGCCGCGATGGGAATGCCGAGCACATTGTACCCGAAAGCCCAGAAAAGATTCTGCCGAATGTTCTTGATCACCTGGCGCGACAGGTCGATAGCCGTCGTGACGTCGCAAATGTTGTTGTGCATGAGCACAATGTCGGCGCTCTCCATGGCGATGTCGGTGCCTGCCGCCACGGCGATTCCGACATCTGCCTGGGCGAGGGCGGGCGCATCATTGATACCATCTCCCACCATGGCGATTTTTCGTCCCGAAGCCTGGATGCGTTTGACGATGGATGCTTTCTCGGAGGGCAAAACCTCCGCATACACTTCAGTAATGCCCACCTGGGTGGCGATTGCCTCTGCCGTGGTCCGGCTGTCTCCCGTTACCATCGCAACATCGATGCCGAACTTTTTGAGAGTGGCGACGAGGGCTCGCGATTCGGGCCTTGGCTGATCCGCGACGGCGATGAGTCCGATCGGCGCCCCGTTTTGGAACACGAACATCGGCGTTTTGCCCTCTCCTGCAAGGCGCGCGGCCTCGTTGGCGAGATCGGGGGCCTGCTGTGGCACCGAGACGCCGAGCGATTCGGCCATGGCGGTGTTCCCCACCGCAATTGCTCCAGAATCTGCGATAATCCCCTTGCCCGCGATGGTTTCGACATGTTCGGGCCTCGCAAGATCCAGGCCTTTTTCGCGTGCGCCCGAGACAATTGCATCGGCGAGGGGGTGACCACTGGCCATCTCGGCGGATGCGGCGAGACTGAGCACTGTTGCTGAAGAAAACCCTGGCGCCGCTACGACATCGGTGAGCACAGGTTTGCCCACCGTGATGGTGCCCGTCTTGTCGAGCAGGACGGTGTTGACTTTATGCACGGTCTCGAGCGCTTCACCCGATTTGATGAGCACACCGAGTTCTGCTGCTTTGCCCGTGCCTACCATGACGGCGGTGGGCGTGGCGAGTCCGAGGGCGCAGGGGCATGCGATGGTGAGCACCGACACAAACACCGTCAGCGCAAACGTAATGCTGTGCCCCGCGATGATCCATCCAAAGGCGGCAACTAGGGCTACAGCCATGACCGTCGGCACGAAGATCGCGGAGACCTGGTCCGCGAGGCGTGCAATCGGAGCCTTGCTGCTCTGCGCTTCCTCGACCATATGGATGATTTTGGCGAGCGTCGTCTCTTCGCCTACTTTCTCGGCAACCATCACCAGCGAGCCGTTGAGGTTCATTGTGCCGCTAAATACCTGGGCACCGTCGGTTTTTTCTACCGGCATGCTCTCTCCAGTGAGCATGGATTCGTCGATATTGGAAATGCCGCTCCGAATCCGCCCATCGACGGGGACGCGCTCGCCAGGGCGCACGAGAAGCAGGTCGTTCGGCTTGACCGCATCGATAGGGATTTTTCGCTCGATCTCGCCATCGAGGATCGTCGCAGTGGTGGGACGCAGCTTCATGAGCTTGCGGACGGCCTCCGAGGTGCGGCGCTTGGACCGCGATTCGAGATTCTTACCCAGCATGATGAGGGTGATGATGGTTGCAGCGGTCTCGAAGTAGAGCTGCGTGCCTGCAGTGTGGTCGCCGCCCAGAATGCGCGAAATCGAATAGAGGCTGTAGAGAATCGCCGAACTTGTGCCTATGGCGATGAGGCTGTCCATGTTGGGCGAGAAATTGAAAAGCGACTTGAACCCGTGGGTGTAGAAGGATTTTCCGGCAACGAGCACCGGAATGAGCAGTGCAAGCTGTACTAGTGCAAAGGTCAACGGATGCATGTGGTGATCGATAAAGCTTGGTAGAGGAAGTCCAAGCATTGAACCCATTGAAATGTAAAGAATTATGGCGGTAAATACTGCAGAAACAGTAAAGCGCTTCCAGCCGTAGGTTTCGTAGGTCGGAAGCGGTGCCTGTGCCGGTTTTTCGAGCAGTAGGGCTTCATAGCCGGCCTTTTTGACGGCGGTCTCGATCTTGAAAACATCGGCTTCCAAGGGGTCGAAATCGACATCCATCCTCTCAGTGGCAAGGTTGACCGACACCTTAGCGACGCCTTTTACCTTGCTGACGGCATGCTCGTTCGCCACGGCGCACGCGGCGCAGCTCATTCCCTTGAGTGCAAAAGTCTTGTGGACTGTCATTCAAAAACTCCAATGAAGTTAGCTATAATTAATATATATAAATTTTGTCAGGTATTCTATCGTTGCAGGGCATATTTTTGACTAAAATAGTCAAAAAATACATATCTGTCGCTGTAAGAGATAGTTGTATAGTTTTACTGCTTTTATTGTTGTAGTATTATGGTATGCGGAGCTCTCTATGAAAGCCTTCCATGCAGTCGTAAAAGGAGATGTCCAAGGTGTCGGTTTTCGCATGTCTGCAGTGATGAGGGCAGAACGCCTTGGTCTTACTGGCTGGGTGCGCAATACACCAGAAGGAGATCTCGAAGTGTGGGCTGAGGGAGAAGCCGAGGCGCTGGAACAGTTCTACGATTGGCTCAAGATCGGCCCATCTGCTGCCCGCGTCGACGAAGTGCTTAAGACCGACGAACAGCCCAGAGGTTTCTACAAAAGATTCTCTGTGGCTTTCTGAATGTGATAGATGGGGGTTTATATGGCAACAACCATGAAGGCGATGGTGATCCGACGCACCGGCGGACCGGATGTTTTCGAAAAGGCCGAGCTGCCGATTCCACACCCTGGAGCGAATCAGGTCCTGGTGAGAGTAAAGGCGACATCCGTCAATCCTATCGATTGCAAAGTGCGCTCGGGCGCAGTGGCGATTCTCCCACCCTTACCTGCTGTCCTGCATGGGGATATCTCGGGGACGGTGGTGGAGGTTGGCCGGGATGTAGGTCATTTCCGCGAAGGCAATGAAGTGTTCGGCTTTGTCGGGTGGACGGGCGGCGAGGGGGGAGCGCTTGCGGAATATGCAGTATGCGATGCCCGACTGCTCGCCTATGCCCCAAGGTCGCTCCCGTTGGAGGAGGCTGCGGCGCTCCCCGTGGTTGCATTAACGGCATATCAGGGGTTACAGCGCAAAATCAAGCTCAGAAATGGCTCGTTGGTGCTTGTGCAAGGAGCTGCAGGAGGCGTTGGCCACATTGTTGTCCAGATGGCAAAAGTATTTGGCGCACAGGTGGCTGCTACGGCCTCAAGCGACGAGAAGATTGCGGTTGCGGCTTCCATGGGCGCTGACTGGACAATCCGTTACGATCAGGAAGAGGTGAAACATTACGTCGAGCGGATCACTGGCGGAAAGGGCTTCGACGTCGTATTCGATACGGCGGGTGGTGCAAATCTGCCCAAATCCTTCGAAGCGGCGCGTCCGGGCGGCGACATTGTCACGATTGCGGCGCGGGCGACGGTGGATTTGAGCCTCATGCACTCGAAAGGCCTAAACCTCTATGTGGTGTTCAGCCTGTTGCCGATTCTGACCGGCGAAGGCCGAAATCTGGTGGGGCAGGACCTTGCCACCATCGCGCGCCTTGTCGACGACGGGCTCGTGCGTCCAATCATCTATCCCACAGGGTTTACGCTCGACTCCATCGCCGAGGCGCACCGTTTCCTCGAAACACAGAGCCATTACGGAAAGATTCTCGTGCGCGTGGGATGACTCGAAGGGCGATCGATAGCTATTAATAGCTATCGATAGCTATCAACAGCGATCAATAGGTGCGCACCAACAGCGAATTGACGATGAGTTCGAGGTCGTGGCGCGGTTTGCCTGTCGGTAGGCGCCTGATCTCGTCATGGGCGAGACGCGTATAATGTGCGGCATCCTCCCGCGCTCGTTCGATGGCATTCGTCTGGAGCACAAGGCGTACGATGCTCTCGACGAGGTTCGGCTGCGTGCGGATACCGGAGAGTAGGGGCCGGATTTCCTCTCCCCTTTCTTGAAGTGCATAGATGAGCGGCAGCGTGCAGAGTCCCTCTCGGATATCATTGCCGACAGGCTTCTTGAGTTCTTCGATGTTGGACTCGTAGTCGAGAATATCGTCGATAATTTGGAAGGCCATGCCGAGGTTGTAGCCTGTCCGCCTGAGGGCTTGAGTGTTGGCGGTCGAACAGCCGGTTTCGGAAGCACCGACGTGCAGGGCCAGCGAGAAGAGAGCCGCCGTCTTCCCCGCGATAGTCTGAAGGTAGTGCCGCCTGCTCGAGACAAAGCTGTACTTTGCAAGGTCCTGGTTTATTTCTGCCTTGCATATGGCGCTCACGAAGTCGGCGAGCAGCACGGCGTGGCGTGGAGTCACATATTGGGCCATGATGCTCTGTGTGCGCGACAGAAGCCAATCGCCGGCCAAGATCGCATTAGTTGTGCCGAGTCTCTGGTGGAGGGTCGGAATACCGCGCCTGTGGCTTGCCCTGTCGAGAATGTCGTCGTGGACGAGCGTTGCAGTATGCAGAAGCTCGATCGCTGCCGCGATGTGGAGGAGCTTATCCTTCTGTTTTTTTGTCCATCGTTTTTGGTTTCGATAGAGGCCGAATTCGCCTCCGACGAAGACGAGGGCGGGGCGGAGCATCTTTCCGCCCGACTCGACCAGCATCCCGATATCCTTCCCAAGAGGAAAGCTGCCGTTTTCGAGTATCGATAAGATGAGCGCCTCGACATCACGAAGAAAATCAGCGATATCGGGGTAGTTTTTCCAATAATCTGTCATGATGCTCCCGAAAAAAAGCAGCGGAGCGGCCGACGAAAGAGCCGTTTCCGCTGTAACGAATTTCTTACTACGACTTCAACACTACGACTTCAACGCTGAGAAAAACTTTTATTTCGTCGGGTCCCCGGCATAAAAATGCCATTTGCGCGCAAATCGTGTGCCGTTCCACCAGCGCTTGATGGGAGGGATGAGCCAATAGTCGAGACCAAAGGAGCGTCCGAGCCCACCGAGCATCAGAATTCCGGCAAACACGAACCACGCCTGATTCCATGCGAACATGCCGGTAAGTGTGAACATGGCGCACATGACGAGGCTTCCGGCCGCGGCGAGCCAGGTGAAACAGCCGCCGAAGAGGGCCAGGCCGATGGCCATCTCCATGAACACGACCATAACTTGAAGCACAGTGAACGGCAGATAAGCGAAGATGCCGTCCATGAAGGTCTGGCGGAACCAAGTCACAAGACCGGAATTCGGATCAAGAATGGGCTTGGTCAAGTCCCAGACGGCCTTGAAGGTCGTCTCCACTGCCTCGGTAGCGCCCGCAACAGCCGCGGAGGCGGCGGACGTCGCCTCAGGTACGGCCGCAACCGCCGCGCTGGCCGCGCTCGTAGCTGCAGCTGCTGCGCTGGCTGCACTGGTCGCCGCCGCTTCTCCGGCACTTTCCCATGCGCTCGCTCCGCTCGTGGCTTCGGCTACTTGTACGCCCGCCTGCACGACGCCCGGCGAGAACATCCAGCTGGTTTTGGAGCCGGTTTCGAACGCCAACCAGCCCTCTCCAATCTTGTTGATACCCTCGAAGATCCACATGAGACCGAGCCACATCCTCAAGAGGAGCGGCCAATATGGCCTTACCTTGTATGAGACGAAGTCGCCTATGAACGAGCGGCGATCCTTCATGTCGAGGAATTCATGCCTGAGATACTCCCAGACCTGGTTGATGCCTGCGATGTTGAGCAGGTACCACATATTGATGAGGTGTTTAATCCCGAGCGCGATAAAGCCCGATGTCTTCATGCCTCCTGCGTTCGAAACGCCATAATGGCTTCCGATGCAGATCATGAAACCGTGATATTTTGGTGCAAAGTGATGGCGCTCGCCACCCTCGATGTCGGCAATGATATTCTTGGCGACAGTTTCCGCGGTGAAATGGGCAGTCTCGACGATCTGCGCGAGCGGCTTACCTTCGAAAATGAGGCCGGCAATATCGCCCACGACGTACACGAAGGGATATTTCGTAGACTTGAGCTCCATGTCGCAGTCGATGCGATTGCGCTTGCCTGTGGGTAGCCCAAGTTGACCCGCAAAGCTCGAACCTTTGACGCCGCAGGTCCAGATGAAGGTTTCGGTTTCGACGACTTCTCCACTTTTGAGCAGGACCTTGCCCGGCTCTGCGCCGATGATGGCCGAATTGAGCATGACCTCGCAACGGCGCTTCTGCAGATACTTTTCCGCTTTTGCGCGCAGAGGCTCTTCGAGGACAGGAAGGATCGAAGGCAGCGCCTCGATGTTGAGGATGCGCACTTCCTTCGGGTCGAGAAAATACTTGCGGCACATCACGTCGCGGTAGTCGAGCAGCTCTCCGATCATCTCGATGCCGGTAAAACCTGCGCCTGCGACCACGAAGGAGAGCAGCTTTTTGCGTTTTTCAGAGTCGGTCTCGAGGGACGCTGCGTAGAACTTCTCTTCGACATGCCTGCGAATTTTCATTGCATCTTCGAAGGACCAGAGCGTAAAGGAATTTTCGGCAATGCCCGGTATGCCGAAGAATTCGGGCTCTGCACCTACACCGAGAATGATGTAGTCGAATGCGTAGGTCTGAACCTTTCCGGTCGCCTTTTTTGCCTCGAAATCCACTTTTTCGATAGTATCCAGCACAACATTGATGCGCTTTGCTCCAAAGATCTTCTTGAAAAGCACCTGCACCGATTCAGGCTCGGTCCGCCATCCGGCGACTTCGTGCAGCTCGGTCATGAGAGTGTGGAAGGGACGCTTGTCGATAAGTGTAATCTCCACATTTTCTCGTTTGCAGAAATGTTTCTCGAGGATTTTTCCTGCCCAAACGCCTCCGTATCCACCACCAAGAATGAGGATTTTCTTTGTTGCCATCGTATGTGACCTCGCATGTTCAAAATTCAATAAAAATATAGCAATATATAATTATATAATACAAGCTATCTTTTGGCTATAGTCTTCTTTCTATATACCATCTGCCGATTATTTATTATGATAGTGGTTCTATCTGCCTGAAAGGTGCCCCGTGCACATGATATAGATATTACAAAGACAGGGAAGGGTTGAAAAATGGAGAGATTCTTACAGCGTACAGAATACGCAGAGGATCGGATTCTTGTTACATTTGCGCGTCTTATCGACGATCTTTTTTTTAAGGAAAAGAACGATATTCTGGTGAACGACGAAAGCGCGGAATATCGCGCGCCGCTCGTCGCGGCGATGATCGGGAGATTTCTGGAACGTCCTGAAGTGGCGGGGAGGGACGACGGCAGCCGGGTCCGTGCTCTGGTTTTGGCAGAACACGGGGAAACGCTGGGGGAGCTGAAGCAGCTCCTTGAGGAGATGCACATCGGAGGCGCGGTTGTCGGTTCGCAGGAAGAGGTACGGCAGGCAGTCGAGAGGCTCAGCGGCGAACCTGTCGTTGTAATGCCGGCATCGCTCTTTTTGACTGCAGTGGAGAACGAAAGCTTCAGACCGCGCGACTTTGGGCTTGTGGTCATCGAAGGAGCGGATGTCTTCAGCGAGCGGCCAAGCGAAGTCCAGCGGAAGATCTGGGGCCACCTGCTTCCTCCCTGGGAGCGCAAGGCCGCCCTCTTTGCCGAGCACCTGGGCATCAGGACCAAGAACACAGCGATCGATTTTGCCAATAACCCTAAGACTATCGTGTTGAAAAAAGCTCAGGCGAGTCTGAACGCAATTCCGACATCGATGTACAGGGTTTCTTCGGAGAACAAGTTCAGAGTGCTGCTTGCATTGATTCAGGAAGAGAATCGGAAGGGACATTCCGCCCTTGTCGTATTCTGCAATCTTCGACAGATTGCCCGGGAAGTCGAGGCGCGGCTCAGGCTCAATCATTTTCGTGTGGAGCATGTGCCCCCAAATGGCCCCCCAAACGACGAAGAAGGCGGGCCCCTTGTTTTCGTCGTTTCGAACGACGATCTCGAAGCGCTGCCGAGCGAGTTTGTGTCCACGGCAATTCATTACGATATTCCACTCGACGCCGATGTGTACCTCGAGCGGGTGCGGGCCGTGCAGCCCCGAAACGCGACCATGATAGGCCTTGCGTGCGAGAGGTATGAGGTAGGCCTGTCCGCGATAACCTCGCGTTTCGGCATTTCGTTCGAGATACAGGAACCTAGTGCGGCGATGCTGCAATACCGCGACGCAAGCGAGGGGGTGCCCCTCGAGCGTGAGCATGAGCCTCCTTCGGATGAGCAGAGACCTGTGCGCCGGCGTGAATGGCAAAAACCGGAGGTACCACACAGGGGATCCGACGGCCACACCAGGGACCATAAGGAGTCGGGGCATTCGCATTCAAAGCGCGGAAAGCGCGGCAGCCATGAGTCTGCCCCGCATGGAGAGAAGGCTCCACATGGAGGGAAGTCCTCGCACGGAGGGAATGTCCAGCGCGACCACAGAGACGAGAAGAACTCGTCGCTCTATTCCATGAGCACGGAGGAGCGCCTTGCCTATTTCAGAAATAAATACCGGACTATTCTGAAGACACCCATAGAACCGACTCAGCAACACAGTGTGGTATCCCAGCCCGACGAAACCCCTCGGGATGGCAGAGAAGTAAACAATGAGAGTACAGAAAAGCGAGTTATAGATACATTCCTTCCGGGGAGCAAAGGCTCCGGACAGGAAAACGGCGAGCATTGAAGATGAGAGGTATCCATCGATGAAAATAGTGTCGCACACTGTTAAGCCGACCCTTAGAGGCCGCCTGGCCAGGCTCGATACTCTGGCGCGCAATTTGTGGCTTTCGTGGAATTTTGATGCAGTGTCGCTGTTTATCCGTATCGACAGCGACCTTTGGGCGGAATCCGGGCAGAATCCCGTAAAGATGCTGGGGATGCTGAGCCAAGAGAAGATCGACCAGCTCGCTTCGGACCAGTCGTTTCTATCGGATCTCGACGATGTCTACACACAGTTTCAGCGATATCTAAAGAATAAGCCCTGGTATCGCGGGCCCGCCGACAGGGTGGTCGCGTATTTTTCGATGGAGTATGGTCTCGATGTCTCGCTGCCGACATATTCCGGCGGCTTGGGCGTGCTGTCGGGTGATCACATGAAGACCGTGAGCGACCTCGGACTGCCGCTCGTCGGCGTCGGTCTTCTCTATCGCCAGGGGTACTTCAAACAGTATCTCAACGCCGATGGATATCAGCAGGAAACCTATCCGGAGAATGACTGGTACAACATGCCCGTCGAGCGCTGTATCGACCAGAATGGAGCCCCCATTCTCATCGGTGTCGACATGGCGGGTCGCACCATCAGCGCCGGCATCTGGCGCGTCGACATCGGCAGGGCGCAGCTCTACCTCCTCGACACCAACATCCCCGAGAATCATCCCGAGGACCGCACCATCACCGCCACGCTCTACGGCGGCGACAAGGAAATGCGCATCAAACAAGAGATACTCCTAGGCATCGGTGGAATTCGCGCGCTCAAGGCACTGGGCATTAAGGTCGCGGCGACGCACATGAACGAGGGACATTCCGCCTTCCTCGCGCTGGAGCGCATAAGGGTGCTTATGGAAGAGTATCATCTAGATGTGCATGCGGCAATGCAGGCCTTCATTCCGACGAATATCTTTACCACCCATACCCCGGTGCCTGCAGGCAACGAGCGCTTCGGCATCGATCTTATGAACAAATATTTCCGTTCATTTGTAGGAGGACTTGGGCTCGATTGGAATGAATTCTTAGGCCTAGGTCGAGAAAACCCCTTCGACAGCCAAGAGAGCTTCTGCATGACTGTGTTTGCACTCCGCCTTTCTGCGAAATCGAACGGCGTCTCCAAGCTCCATGGTGAAGTCTCGCGTACAATGTGGAAGGCGCTCTGGCCGGACCTCGAATTGAAGGAAGTCCCGATCGGCCATGTCACCAACGGCGTGTACCCCCGCACCTGGATCAGCCACGACATGCTCGATCTTCTCGATCGATTTTTGGGGCCTCAGTTCTATTTGCAGCCTGACAACGTCGAGATATGGGCTAAGTTGGAGAGCATCTCCGATGAAGAGCTGTGGCGCACGCACGAACGCAGACGAGAACGGCTCGTCGCGGTCTGTCGCCAGCGCCTTGTCGCGGGCTATAAGCGGCTCGGAATGTCCGACGGCGAAATCCTTCGATCCAGCGATGTGCTTTCGCCGTATGTGCTCACGCTGAGCTTTGCGCGCCGCTTTGCGACGTATAAGCGGGGGACACTGCTTCTCAAAGACCCAGACAGACTCATCAGATTGCTGTCGAATAAGGAGAAACCCATCCAGCTTGTCATCGCCGGAAAGGCGCACCCCCACGATGCGGCCGGAAAGGACCTCATCCGAGAGATCGTGCACTTTTCGAGGCGCGAGGAGGTGTTTGGCCGTATCGTATTCATCGAGGACTACGACATGGCGATGGGCCGCTACATGACGAGTGGTTCCGATGTCTGGCTCAACACGCCGCGCCGGCCGCTCGAGGCTTCCGGCACCTCGGGTATGAAGGCCGGCATGAACGGTGTGTTGAACTGTTCGGTCCTCGACGGGTGGTGGGCGGAGGCGTACACTCCCGACATAGGATGGGCCATAGGGTCCGGTGAAGAATATCAGGACGAAGCGCTTCAGGATAGCATAGAGGCCGATGACCTGTACGACCTCCTCGAACACGAGATTGTGCCGCTCTTCTACAGTCAAGGGCGCGATAATATCCCTCATGACTGGCTCAAAAAGATGCGCGCTTCGATGAGGGTCATCGGCAGCCAGTTTTCCACGCACCGCATGCTCAAGGAATATTACGCAGGGTACTACGAGGCAGCCCTTGCGGAGAGCCGAGCCCTCGAGACGGACAACTACAAGGCGAGCATTTCGCTCGCACGGTATCTCGAAAAAATATGGCGCGCATGGCAGGGCGTACGGATCGTCGAGTTCTCCGACGACGGAGCTCCCGTCGTGTCGAGGGGGACCACGATCACCGTACGTGCCCTCGTCGACCTCGCGGGACTTTCCCCCGACGATGTCGCAGTCGAATGTTACTCAGGCAGGCTTTCGAGTAAGGGAGAAATCCTCGATGGCGGGCGTATGCCCATGTCTTTCGTGGGGCAGGAAGGCTCGTATTATCGGTATCAGTACGTGATGCATGGAGAAATTACCGGCCAGGTCGGATATTCGGTGCGTGTCCTGCCGGTACATCCTGCGCTCGACGGACGTTTTATTCCCGGTCTGGTGCGCTGGGCATAGTGAGGCAGACATGGATCAGTTCGACGTTGCCATCATTGGGGCGGGCGTCTGCGGCGCAAACATCGCCCGCAAGCTCTCTCAGTATGAACTCGATGTCGCTCTTCTTGAGAAAGAGGTCGATGTGTCCCTGGGTACGTCCAAGGCGAATTCTGGGATCGTCCACGGCGGATTTCATGATCACATACGTACATTGAAAGCGCGCCTCGAGCTGCGGGGAGCGCTCATGTTCGATCGTCTCCACGAAGAGCTCGATTTTCCTTTCGAGCGCTGTGGAATTCTCGTCGCAGCGCTGCACGAAGACGAGATGAAGGCCATCGAGCAGCTCTACCTTCAAGGCGTCGAAAATGGCGTCATCGGTATTGAGATGTGCTCGCGCGAGCGCATGCTCGAGCTCGAACCCACGCTCAACCCGGACGTCGTAGGCGGTCTATACGCGCCGTCGGGCGGCATCCTCGAGCCCTATCGGTTTGTGTTCTCGCTCGTGGAATCCGCACGGAACAATGGTGTGCACCTTAAGACCGAATTCGAAGTTGAGTCAGCCACGCGGGAAGCAGGCTTCTGGCGGATCCGCGCAAAAAGCGGGCAAGAAATCAGCGCGCGCTATGTGGTGAACTCGGCGGGCCTGCTCGCGGACAGTGTCTCGGCCGCCTTCGGCGCCGAGCGCTTCACCATCGTGCCGCGCAAGGGCGAGTACTACCTCCTCGACCGCAGCACCAAGGCAAAGCCTTCGCGCGTCATTTTTCCTGTTCCCACCGAAGACTCCAAAGGCATCCTGGTCATCCCCACCGTCGAGGGCACCGTTCTTATCGGTCCCACGGCCTCGCCTGCTCAAAATAAGGAAGACTTTGCGACCACCCGAGAACAGCTCGAACATGTCCTGCACACTGCTCGCATGATGGTCCCCTCCATTTCGGAGAACGACGTCATCACGAGCTTTGCCGGACTTCGTGCTGTGTACGGCAGCGACTTCTACATTGCGCTGTCGGAAAAAGCGCAGGCCTTTGTGCAGGTCGCAGGTATCCAATCCCCAGGCCTTACCGCGAGCCCCGCCATAGGCGAGTATGTCAAGGACTTGCTCAAGAAGGCGGGCTTGCGCCTCGTAGAGAAGTCCACATGGGATCCCTATGTGCATAAAGTCCCCCGTGCGCGCGATGCCGACCCCTTTGCCCTCGATGCCCTCGTTGCACAAGATCCCGCATACGGGGATATCGTCTGCCGCTGCGAGCGCGTCAGCGAGGCCGAGATCGTCGCGGCGATCCGTGCTGGCCACACGACCCTCGACGGCATAAAATACTACACGCGCGCGCAGATGGGCCGCTGTCAGGGCGGTTTCTGCACCTACAAAATCATCCGTATACTTATGCGCGAAACCGGCATGAGTTTCGACCAAATCACAAAGCGCGGCGGCGGTTCGTTTATTTTGAAGGGGAGCCTATGAAAGAGCTTTCGTTCGACGCAGTGGTCATAGGCGGCGGCGCCGCGGGCATGGCAGCCGCACTCGAGCTCGATACGCGCGGTCATTCTGTGCTCATTGTAGAGCGAGAAGCCACGCTCGGCGGCATTCTCATGCAATGCATCCACAACGGATTCGGCCTCATCGAGTTCAATGAAGAGCTCACCGGCCCCGAATTCGCCCAGCGCTTCGAAGAGGATATCCGGAACAGGAACATTCAGACCTCGCTCCGCACGACCGTGCTCGACATCCGCGAAGAAGGGGGGCTCAAGGCCATCTACTGTGTGTCGCCCTCTCAAGGTATGATGCGTATCGAGGCGCGCGCGATCGTTCTGGCAATGGGCTGCCGCGAGCGCACTCGGGGCAATATTCGTATTCCCGGCACGCGGCCGGCGGGTATCTACACGGCGGGGCTCGCCCAGCGCCTTATCAATATCGAAGGTTTTATCCCCGGCAAGGACGTTGTGATCATCGGCTCTGGCGATATCGGGCTCATCATGGCACGCCGCATGAGCTGGTCGGGATGCAAGGTCCATGCGGTGATCGAAATTCTGCCCTATCCGAGCGGGCTCACGCGCAACATCGTGCAGTGTCTCGACGACTTTGGCATTCCACTCTATCTGTCGCACCTGGTGACCAACATCTACGGCAAGGACAGAGTCGAGGGCATCGAGGTGACGCCGATCGAGTCGGGCGCGCTTATGCACGAGAAGGCTTTCAGAATCGCCTGCGACACCGTGCTATTGTCGGTGGGCCTTGTTCCTGAAAACGAGCTTTCGCGCAACGCGGGAATCGAGCTACAGCCTGCCACGAACGGGCCTTGGGTCGACAGCACGCTCATGACGACGATGCCGGGCGTCTTTGCCTGCGGGAATGTGTTGCATGTACACGATCTCGTCGACTATGTGGTCGAGGAAGCGCGGCGCGCGGGCGCGAACGCGGCGGCCTGGCTCTCGGGCTACCGTCCGGCACGCGAACTCCGTGTCAAAGCCGGCCCGAATATCCGCTATGTGATGCCCATGCGTGTCAATCTTGAGCGTGAAAACCGGTTCTACATGCGCAGTCTCATCGTAAAGAACGACGCACGACTCGAAGTCCGCCTCGATGGCGCGGTGGTGAGGTCGCGCAGGCTCGCGCATGTGCAGCCTTCGGAGATGCTGAGCTTGATGCTTGTCCCCGAAGAGCTATCGGCGGCCGGTCGCGATTCGACGGTCGAAATTGCGCTGCTGTGAGGAACATTCCATGCGAGAACTGATCTGCATTACCTGCCCCCTGGGCTGCCGCCTTGTCGTGGATACCGATGAGCACGGTGAAATGAAAGTGACCGGCAACCGCTGTGTGCGCGGCGAACAGTATGCGCGCGAGGAGATGTTCAATCCAAAGCGCGTGGTGACCTTCACCTGCGCCGCCCTGCTGCCGGACGGAAGCGTGCCGGGGCCAAGATCGGACCTGCCGCGCCGCGTTCCCGTGCGTACGACAGTGGCATTTCCCAAAGAGAAAATTCCGGAACTTCTCGACGCACTGAGAGGCATCACCGTCCGCCTGCCCGTCGTCCGGGGCACCGTGGTGCTGCGGCAGGCGCTCGGTACTGAGGTCGATGTCATCGTCGCGCGCAGCATCGCTTCAAAATAGCACCGTGTCAAAAATAACACAGCTTCACAAAAAAAGACGCGGCTCCTGGCGGAACCGCGCTTTTCTTTTATTCAGCTATGCAGGAGGAGACTGCCTTACTCTCCTTCTTTGATAATTTCGATCTTGATGCCCTCGGGAGTGTCGACCACATCTTTGGGCGGCACCGTCACCTTGAGAATACCGTTACGGAAGACGGCCTTGACCTTTCCCTGGTCGAATTTGTCTGCGGGCACGTAATACTTTTGCTTGTCGATATCCTTGAGTTTAAGCCGCCGCTTGAAATAGCGAACGCCTTCTTCGGGCTGCTCGACATCGATGCGGGCAGAGAACACCATGTAATCGCCCTGGAACGAAAGGCTCATGTTTTTCTCGTCGAAGCCGGCCAGGGCAAATTCGAATACAAGGCTCTTGTCGGCGAGCATGTACACATTGAGAGGAGGGTAGGAATAGTTCGGGTAGTAGTCGATGTTCTCGTCCCCATGTGCCTCGAACCATGCGCCGCCGCCCATACCGTGACAGCCATGTATGTCAGGGCCGCCCTCGTGTTCACCTTCAGTCCCCGGGCCGTTGAAACCGGGTGCGAAATTTTTCATGCGCTCCCCGAAGTCCTTCGCCGCTTCGAAAATGTCATCGAAGATGGACCCGATGTCCATATACGGTCTCTTATTCATACGTTCCTCCTCGCGGAAATGTTCCGTAGCCGTGGCACTAGCCCCTCGGTTCGTTCTTGCTCCCCATGCGGGCGAGCATCGTCATTCATTCAAATATAGGGATATGTGCTGAGAAAATCAAGAAAAAGCATGAAAAATAGGGACGACCCGCTCAATCGCCTATTGCCCGGCCGATCGCCCATTACTCCTCCAATCACAAATTACCCGTCCAAGTGCCCATTACTCGCTCCATTGCCTATTGCCCGCCCGATCGTCAATCGAAAAGGGTCGCCCACATGTGGGCGACCCTAAGTAAACGAAGCAACAGCGCTTCGTGGCGCATCGAATTTCTTCAACGCGCCGGCCCTTCGTGGTTTTTTACTTCGAAGGATAGAGCAACGGGAAATCGGTTTTCTTGCCGAGCTCCGCGAGGTCGGTGGGGATCACCTCCCAGTTTCCGATCGGCGTCACGGTGATCGGGCCTTCCTGCTGTTCGAACCATTTGAGTAGGAAATACCGCAGGTCTTTTGTGGTGGCGCCGTTCACGAGCTTCATCGAGAGAATGGTGTTTTTGTCGAGCCCAGCACCTTTTTCAAGGTGTCCACCGCCGCCCGAGCCGCGGTAGGAGTTGATGGCCACGGTGTAGGTTGCCTTAGGATTGAAGGCGCGGCCGTCGGACATAGAAGAGATGGAGACTCGCTTCCCCGGAGGCTGGGTCACGTCGACGACATAGTTGATGCCCGCCGCCGAGTCGTAGTTATAGTAGCGTGTGGCTGTCATCGGCATGTTGGTGCGGTTGTCGAATATCAGGTTGCCTTCCTTGTCCCTCTGAAATGCAATGAGGTGGTTCCCCTCGTTCGGCATGGTGTCGAACCAGTACTGATACGAGTACTCGAGGAAATCCTCGATCTGCTGCCCGGTGAGCGTCATGGTATACAGGAAGTTCTCGTAGACGTAGAGATTGAACATGTCGCGCACATAGAGTGTACCGTCGGCGCTCGACGGGAGCTTGGCGTCAGCCGAGAGCGGCGCAGCAATGGAAATGTCTGCGGGCTTGAGGCCGAGGCTTGGGTCCTTGGAGAGGTCGAGCTGAATTCTGTGGATGAGATCCACAAAGGCAGAATCGCCGAACATCGATTCGCGCGTAGAAATGCTCCCTTCCATCTTGCCGATCGGGCGGTCCACCCATGCCTTGATTTCGTCGAACATGGGCTGGAATTTAGCCATAAAGTCGGGGTCGGGCTGATATTGTGCCATGTCGATAAGACCGCCGCGCACGATCTTGTCCCAGGTCTTGGTCTCGTCGTTCCAGGTGAGATTCATCTTCACCACAGCCACATTGCGGGCAGCGTTGAGCGACCCATAGATGGGGACGATTTTCCCGTTCGGGTCCTTGACGTCGATTTTTTTCTTGTTGACCGGGTCCCAGCCCTGACCTGCCCAACCCTGGTGATCGTGGCCCACGAAAATGAGGTCGAAGCCCGGTACCGTTTCGGCCACGAGCTGCGAAGCGTTCTCATTGTTCGGCGTGTCGCGGGTGACATTACCGTAGGTATAGTCGACGCCGGCGTGGAAGAGGCCAATGAGCAGGTCGGGATGCTCTTTCTCCTGAATGATGGGTACCCACTTCTTGGCAGTCTGCACCATGTCTTCGAATTGCATGCCGGTCCAGAACTGTGGCGGCAGCCAATCGGGGATCTTCGGCGTGATCATACCGAGAATCGCAATCTTTATTCCAGCCTTTTCGATCACTGTATAGGGCTGGAAATACGGCGTTCCGTCGAGCTTGACCGCGTTTGCGCACAGCACTGGCGCCTGCATCTCTTCGTACAGCTTGTCGTACACGGCGTGGCCCGCCTCGATATCGTGGTTGCCTACACTCACCGCATCGTAGCCGAGGAAATTGACCATCTGGGACCAGATATGTGGCCCGTCGGTCTTCTCGAAGTTGTAGTAATAGACAGTGGGCTGGCCCTGCAGCACATCCCCATTTTCCAGCAGGATGACCTCGGAACCCGATGCCGAGCGCTCTTCCTTGATAAGACTGGCCACCTGGGCGAGCGATGTCGCGGCCGGCTTTGCAGTGATGAAATTATATGGATAGATTGCGCCGTGGATATCCGATGTTTCGATGAATGTCAGATCCACGGATTTACTCTGTGCCGCAAGCGACAGGGTCATCGCAAGGAGCGCACAGAGTACGACGAAAAACCTTTTCATACGACCTCCTCTTTTGGGGAAATATTTGAGCATCATAATGATACGCCGCTTTGTCCGAGCGTGCAACACAATTTTTGAACACAGCGGATCGGGATTGGAGAACTTCAGTGTATTTACTATATATAAAAAATTATAGACGACTACATTAAAAAATTATTATATTGACTCCATACGGATGAAATAGGAGATACCAATGGTAAAGATTGCTATTCTTACGGGCAGTACACGCCCCGGACGCAACAACGAGGTGGTCGCAAAATGGGTCCTCGATCAGGCAAAGAGCCGCAACGATGCCGAATTCGAGATAGTCGACATCAAAGACTATAATCTGCCGCTCCTGGATGAGCCTGTGCCGCCCTCGCTGCACCAGTACACAAAGGATCACACCCAAAAATGGGCCCAGAAAATCAACCAGTTCGATGGTTTTATCATTGTCACTCCGGAGTATAACCATGGGACATCGGCGGCCCTCAAGAATGCTCTGGATTTTCTCTACGCTGAATGGAACAACAAGGCGGTCGGCTTTGTGAGCTATGGCTCCGTGGGTGGTGCCCGCGCAGTGGAGAGCCTTCGCCTTGTGGCGGGAGAGCTGCAGATGGCCGATGTGCGGACCGCAGTCCACCTTTCGCTCTTCACCGATTTCGAGAATTTCAGCGTTTTCAAGCCGGCCTCTGTCCAGGTGGATACGCTGAAGACCATGCTCGATCAGCTCGTGCGATGGGCTGGTGCACTCAAACCCATCAGAGCCTGAGAAGAGCTGGCATTCAAAAAAACAGCACATAGCGTTTTGAGTCGAGGTGCCGCGGCGCCGCCATAGTTTGGATTTCGAATTGATTTTTTTGTCGGCCAGCTGCCGCGGCGCCGCCATAGCCTGAAGTTCGAATTGATTTTTTTGTCGGCCCCCTCATATAATATAGGTATGTTCATCTACGAATTCAGGGACGCTGAATGAGGGGGGTGCCGCATGAGGTTGCGCCGGCTCGCCATGTGCGTGGTGCTTGTGTTTGTATTGGCAGGTCTTTTTGGAGCAGGCGCACAGCCTATAGTGAGCACAAAGCAGGACATCGCAGTTTTCTCCCTCGGTTATTACGGGTGGTTTATTCCCCTTCAGGCCCTGGGTACGATAGACCTTAAGATTCAAGAAGTATTTTCCGATATAGGCCGCTTTACGGTGTTCGGTACGACGCAGCGCCTGTCTTCTCAGGGGTTGCAACAGTTCATCGATACGCTGCGTCGGACGAAGCAGGCCAACTTTGTATTGCCGGAGCAGTATCAGTTTGGAGAGGCTTTTCTCACTAAGGCGGAATTTGAGCGCCTTTCTGGCGCGTTCATCGTCGTTGTGCCGGTCGTGACGAACTTTGCGGTGTATTGGGACTCCAAGGCTGCGACGTGGAACTGCAATATCACCACAGGCATCACCTTCATCGACGTCGCACATGATGCGTCAGTCATCGCAGTCGAGTCCATCGATACGTCGGGAAGCGACAAGACGAGCATGAACAACGCAATCATGTATGCCATCAATGCCATACCTTCCCAACTCGAATACAGCATACGGTCCATCCCTCAGTTTCAGATCAGCACACGTATTCTCGAAGCCCAGGATTCGACGGTCAAGATTCAGCTCGGTGCCGACATGGGCCTGAAAAAAGGCGATGAGTACGCCATCATGGAAAAGCAGACCTACGGCATCATCGAGGACGCTCGGGAAGTAGGGCTTATCGTGGTCACCGACGTACGTCAGCAAGTTTCGACCGGGCGCGTACTCTATTGCGCAGGCTCGCTCGATTCGAATACGCAGCTCAAGGAAATAGCGCGGCAGGGCGTCGACCTCGACCTCTATTTCCATTCGAGCGCACGCGAATCCCTTCCGGGACTGCGGATGACTGCCTCTCGCGGTTATTTCCCTTTGAGGCCATATATTGGTATGCAGGTGCCGGTGAACTACGCATTCGGTTTTTTCAGCGTCACCGCGATCCCCATCAACACCATTGTAGGCGCGGAATACATGATCCCGCTAGGCCGGTTGCACATAGCCCCCTACGCCGGATTCGGGATAACCTATATATATCTCAGCGAAGCCATAAGCGGATACACGAACACCAACTACCTCTCACACTTCGGTTTTCAGGCGGGCGGAAGGGTGGGATATCTTGTGAGCAGAAATACACGCTTGTTCGTCGATGTCGGCTTCGACTACTGGAAGGCCCTGGATGCGTCACTGTTTGACGATTACGGCGGTCTGACCATCGGTGCAGGAATCAGCTTCAAGCTATAAGGTTTTCTTGGAACAGGGTTACGCCATGCCGACCGCGCGCCCCAGCATCGACACCAGAAAAGAGATGAGCCACGCCAGCACCAGCGAATAGGCCACCTGGAATGCCAGCCACTTGTTTCCCGCTTCGGCCCGGATCGTAGCCAGGGACGCGAAGCACGGCGGCATGACGAGGATAAAGACCATCAGCGCCAGTGCGATGCGGGGGGACCAGTCCGGCGCCTCGCGCAGGGATTGCCGCAGAGAAAGCCCTTCGCTAGTGTCGTCGACGGGCGCGCCGTACAACACCCCCAGGGTCGAAACAACGAGTTCCTTCGCGGAGAGACCTGGAAGCAGCGCCACGCCGATTTTCCAGTTGAAGCCGATGGGCGCAATGACCGGCTCGATGATCTTGCCGAGCCGGCCGGCGATGCTGTGCTCGAGCTGGTACTGGCGTACGAGCTCTTCGACCCTCGCGGCAATCACCGCATCGTCGAGCCCGGGCTGCGCCGTCGCCACCGACGAGCGTGCGCCCGCGGCATATTCCTCGATGCCTTTGGCCTTTGGATATGAAGTGATGAGCCACATCAACACCGATACCGCCATGATGATTGTCCCCGCCTTGCGCATATAGCTCCATGTCTTTTCCCACACATGCCAGAGCACGCCTTTCAGGGTGGGCATGCGGTACGGCGGCAGTTCCATGACAAAGGGCATCGACTCTCCTTTGAGCACTGTCCGCCTAAGAAAGAAGGTAGACAGCACACTCAGGACCAGCCCTGCGGCGTACATCAACATCACCACGGTAGAGGCGTTGTTTGGGAAAAATGTGCCTGCAAGCAGGACGTAGATCGGTAGTTTGCCGCCGCAGGAGACGAAGGGGATCGCGAGAATCGTCGCGATGCGCTCTTTGGGGCTCTTGAGAGTGCGCGTCGCCATGATGGCGGGGACAGAGCATCCAAAGCCGAGCATGAGCGGCATGAAAGACTGCCCGTGCAGCCCGATCGCGTGCAAGAAGCGGTCGGTCAAAAATGCGGCGCGTGCGATGTACCCGGTATCTTCGAGAAAGGAAATACAGAAGAAGAGAATCACGATGAGCGGCACGAAAGAGAGCACGCCGCCCACTCCGTGAATGATCCCGTTGATGAGCAAGTCTTGCATCGTCGCAGAAAGCGTCGAGCGCTGGACGATGGTTTCGAGGTTTCCGAACAGTTGTTCGAGCCACACCATCGGGTATTCTCCGAGCGCGAAGGTCAATTTGAAGATCGCCCAGATGATGAAGAAGAACAGCGGCATCCCAACAAGGGGGTGCATTACGAAGCGGTCGATGCTCTCGGTCAGCGAAATGCCGCGCCGTCGTCTGCGGTGAATCGCTTCCGAAACCGCGCCGTGGATGTAGCCATAGCGCTGTTCCGACATGATGATTTCGGGGTCTTTGCCGTAGTGGAGCGCAATCCAGTGCCAGGCCGCCTCCAGCGCTGTGCGAATCTTCGCTGCGCACGCGTGATGTTCGATGCGTTTCTGCGCATCGGGGTCTTTTTCGATGAGCTTTATGGCCATCCAGCGGGGTGAATAGGCCGCGGTGAACTTTTCGTCTTCTTTGAGAAGCTCGACCAGTGCCGCGATGTGAGCCTCGATGTCCTCACCATAGTTGGGCATACGGGGCAGCGTATGGGTGTCGAACGTCGCGATCGTCGTTTCCAATAGTTCTCGAACGCCATCGCCGCGGGAGCCGACTGTGGGAACCATCGGCACGCCGAGGGTTTTGGAGAGCAGTGTATGGTCGATGACGATGCCTTTTTCTGCGGCCTCGTCGGACATATTGAGGGCCGCGACAACCGGCAGTCCCAGCTCGATGAGCTGCAAGAGAAGATACAGATTGCGCTCGAGATTGGTGGAATCGAGCACATCCACAATGATGTCGGGCTTTTCGTTGAGCACAAAATCCCGTGCGACGACTTCGTCGAGAGCGTATGCGGTGAGGCTGTACGTACCCGGCAGGTCTACGATATGGATGGTTCGGCCCTGAAACTCGATGGAGCCTTCACGCTTTTCCACGGTGACGCCGGGATAATTGCCCACTTTATGGTGTGTGCCGGTCAGCGCATTGAAAATACTCGTTTTCCCGGCATTGGGATTGCCTGCAAGAGCAATGGTGAGTACGCCTCTATCCTGCATGAATTACTCCTAAACGTGCATAGAATCAATGACAAGGCCGCGACTTTTTACCGAATGCCCGATGATAGTGTCGGATACCGGCTGGCCCTTGGCCGAAGCGCGACTGGAGGTGCGGTCGCAGATCGATGGGTGTACGGACTTCCGGCATGGTTTCCCCTTCGTCGGTCTGTGGAAGAAGCTCGACCTCGACGAGTTTTGCCTCGTGGCGGCGCATGATGAGGTCGTAATCTCCAAGGCGAATCTGCATGGGCCCACGGAAGGGCGCTGCGCGCACGACCTCTCCCTTCGTCCCCGAGACGAACCCAAGGTCCACAAGCCTTTTGCCTATCTCTCCGCCGAACGCAATGCGCACAATCACGAATTTCTGGCCGGGACCAAGTTCCGCAAGCAACATTTAGTGTTCTCCTCGTTCTTTTGCCTGACATTCCGGACACAAGCCCAGCAATTCCAGTATGTGTCCGCGCGGCTCGAATCCATACTGGGCAAAGATTTTCTGCTGTTCTTGTTCGATAAGAGGACTCAAGAATTCGATGATCTTACCGCAGCCGATGCAGAGCAGATGATCGTGGTGAGCGTTATCGGCTAGATGCTCGAAGGTGCGTGCACCGTCTTCCTGAAGAGCCTCGCGCGCGAGCCCTGCAGAGGTGATCAACCTGATCGTTCTGAACACTGTCGCCTGGCCTATTCCTGGGTCGATCTTCTTCGCCTCGCGTAGAATGTCGTCGATCGAGAGGTGCCCTTCAGCTCCCAAAAATGCCTCAAGGATAACTCTGCGCGGCCGGGTCATTTTCTGACCATGGGAGCGAAGGTATGTTTCGAATTTCACCAACTCGTTCATTGCATAGAGCCTCTTGTAACCGGAAGAGAATATTGGGTAACACAGTCTTCAGGGTCAATATTGGTAAGAATGATAGTCGTTATCATTATTGATTGTCAACTATTCGACAAAGATCTCCACGTGCGGAGAAACATCATGGCTAGTCTGTTTTCGAAGGACATTATCATAGGTAGTTCTCTTGTCCGAGAGGGCCCGTTCACTTAGAATTAGAGTATGAAAAAACTCTATTACACCTATCAAATGATTCATAAACTTGCGCAGTCGATTGCCGTCCAGATCGAGGAGAGCGGCTTCAACCCCGACGTCATCGTGGCGATCGGCTCGGGAGGCTATATTCCTGCGCGCATTCTGCGGACCTATCTCGGC
>Ga0067045_1027544_pt1 | contig 97116 bp, 89 predicted proteins | sample TerdegcTABiofilm_FD_59184 | JGI IMG/M metagenome (GOLD analysis project Ga0067045, IMG submission 59184) | Combined Assembly of (Gp0054472, Gp0054536) Wastewater bioreactor microbial communities from Singapore -Terephthalate degrading...
CCCCCCCACCGATCAACCCTAAGAAGGTAAAGGTTGTTCCTTCCAAACCGTCACTGCTCCTTTTTCCTTTCTTTGCCATTTCCAGTTTTAATAATCTTTAGCAGGGGTAACGTCAGCCCATTCCCCGGCCAGCTCGCCCACTGCGGGAGCCGTCGGGCTTGGCGGCCCCCCCTGTGGCGAGGACTCCTCGGACAGGACCTGATTTTTGCTGTTTTCGGGCGGAATATGATATTATGTAACGTTAAATCAATAGTCCGGCGAGGTGCGGGATAATTTTCTTCCTGAGCAACCTGAGGAAGGCGGGGAATCTGAGAGGCTGCGGCCGCTTCGCTCCCCCAGAATGATAAAACAGGCCGATTTTATCCATATCTTCCCCGCTTCTGGCAGAATGCCGGAACCTGGCCGGACGCTACCGCCCAAAGATATGAAATCAGCAGGATGTTAATCTTAGCCTTTGATACTTCCACCAGCCGGGGGAGTCTGGCCCTGGCGACCGAGGAGCGGGTTCTGGCGGAGTATACGCTGGAGAGCCCGGCCTCCTACCTGAACCGGCTGTTGGTGGGCATCCAGCAGCTTTTGGCGGACACCGGCCGCAGTCTGGCCGAGGTGGGTCTGATTGTGGTCAGTGCCGGGCCGGGCAATTTCACTGGGCTGCGGTTGGGGATGGCCACGGCCAAGGGTCTGGCTCTGGCTCAGGACTGCCCGGTGGTGGCCATCAATACCCTGGACGCCCTAGCGGCAAATTTTTTCTTAAGTCCACTGCCGGTCTGCGCCCTGATGGATGCCAAGAAGCAGGAGGTTTACGCGGCGTTTTACCGTTGCCGGGACGGTGACGCGGTGTTGGAGGGGGATTACCGATTGCTGCGGCCGGCTGTGTTAGCCGCCCGGATCGACGGGCCCACCATCCTCACCGGTCCAGGTCTGGAGCGTTACGGGTCCTTTTTTCAGGAGAGGTTGGGAAATAAGGTGGTATTGCCGCCGCCGGAATTGCGGTGGGTGCGGGGCGGCGTCATGGCCCGCCTGGGGTTGGCCCGTCTCCGAGCCGGGCAGGTAGCGGCTCTAGACGGACTGGTGCCTTTTTATCTGCGAGCGGCGGACGCGGAGATCAGAAAACCGCTCCCTGACGCCGGAACGGGCCTGGTTCCGGAGGGGTCATGACCTGGATGGCCTTCTGGCAGCAGTTGATCAACGGCATTTCCCTGGGCAGCCTCTACGCCTTGGTGGCCATCGGCTACACCATGGTCTACGGCATTCTGCGCCTCATCAACTTCGCCCATGGCGATCTGCTCATGGTAGCAGCCTATGGGGGGATATTTGGGCTGTCCATGTTTTCCCTGCCCTGGCCGTTGGCCTTCCTGGCCGCTTTGGGGATAACCGGCCTCATCGGGGCGTTGTTGGAGCGGGGGGCTTATCGGCCCCTTCGCCGGGCCCCGCGGCTGTCACTGCTCATCGCCGCCATCGGTGCCTCCTTTCTTTTGGAGAACGTGGCCCTGGTGCTGCTGGGGGGCCGGCCCCTGCCCTTCCCCACCCCGGAGATCCTGGCGGGCTCCCTCCAGGTGGGCGGCCTTTACATTGCCCGGCTCAGTCTCATCATCCCCGGTATCACCCTGATCTCTCTCTCCGGCCTGTTTCTCTTGGTGGGCCGCACCCGCACCGGTATGGCCATGCGGGCGTTGGCCTATGATTGGGAGGCTACCCAGTTACTGGGCATCAATGTCAATCGGATCATCTCCTTGACCTTTGTCTTGGGTTCGGTGCTGGCCGGGATGGGGGGCCTCCTCTGGGCCATGAAGTATCCTCAGGTCAATCCCTTTCTGGGGGTCCTGCCGGGCCTGAAGGCATTCATTGCCGCGGTCCTGGGGGGCATCGGCAATCTGACCGGCGCGGTGGTGGGGGGGCTGGTGCTGGGGGTGCTGGAGGTCATGGTGGTGGCCTGGTTCCCGGCCTGGTCCGGGTACCGGGATGCCTTGGCCTTCCTCCTCCTCATCCTCGTCCTATTGGTCCGCCCCACCGGTCTGGTGGGAGAAACGCTGATGGAGGAGAAGCTGTAGATGGCCGGAAGCCCTCGCCGCCACCGTCTGCTCACCGGCGCCGCCCTGGCCCTGCTGCTGCTCCTGTTGCTGGCGGCCCAGCATTGGGCCGATGATTATTTCCTGCGGCTGTTGAATACCACTGCCGTTTTCATCACCATGGCGGTGAGCTACAACCTCATCAACGGCGTCTGCGGCCAGCTGCATCTGGGGCCCAATGCCTTTGTGACCCTGGGGGCCTATACCGCGGCCCTGTTGACGCTGACCGCCGCGGAGAAACAGGCATCTTTTCTGATGGCGCCCCTCATCTGGCCGTTGCGGGAGATTTCTCTGCCCTTTCCGGCGGCCTTGCTGGCCGGAGGCGGGGTGGCGGCGCTCTTTGCCTACCTCACCGGCTTTCCCGTGCTGCGGGTGCGGGGCGATTACCTGGCCATCGTTACCCTGGGCTTTGGGGAGGTGGTCCGGGTGCTGGCCAACAATCTGCAAGGGGTCACCAATGGCCCCATGGGCCTGAAAGGTTTGGCGCCCTATACCAATCTCTGGTGGTCCTGGGGGGTGGCGATCCTGACCGTGGCCGTGGTCATGGGATTGAAAAAATCCGGCTTCGGCCGGGCCATGCTGGCCATCCGGGCGGATGAAACCGCGGCCAAGGCCATGGGCCTTGATCCCTATCGCTATCTGCTGCTGGCCTTTCTGGTCAGCGCCTTCTTCCTGGGGGTGGCCGGAGGCCTGTTGGCCCACCTCATCACCACCATCTCCCCTACCCTCTTTACCTTCTTCCTGACCTTCAACCTGCTGATCATCATTGTGCTGGGCGGATTGGGGAGCATCACGGGCACAGTCTTGGCCACCATTATCATCACCTGGGGCAATGAATGGCTGCGTTTTGTGGAGGAGCCGATCTTTCTGGGAAATCTCCGGCTGCCCGGGATCCCCGGGTTGCGGATGGTGATCTTCTCCCTGCTTCTCCTGGTCCTCATCATCTTCTACCGTCGGGGTCTGGTGGGCAGTTGGGAGTTTTCCTGGGATTGGCTTCTGGAAAAGCTGCAAAGACAGAAAAGAGGTGAGGCGTCCTGATGATGGGTCTGAGTGGCAGGGGCCAGGACAGGCTCAAGGCGACAGTGGCCGCCGAGTCGGCAACAGAGACCCCGCCGCTGTTGGTCATGCAGGCGGTGCAGATGAGTTTCGGCGGCCTGATGGCCCTGAACGACTTTAACCTGATTCTGGCCCCAGGTGAGCTCCACGGCCTCATCGGTCCCAACGGAGCCGGCAAGACCACGGTCTTCAACCTGCTCACCGGCTTCTATCAGCCCACTGAGGGGGAGATCCGCTTTGCCGGCTGCGACCTCCGGGGGCTGGCGCCCCAGGCCATCAGCCGCCGAGGGATGGCCCGGACCTTCCAAAATATCCGCCTGTTTGCCGACATGTCGGTCCTGGAAAACGTCCTGGTTCCCCTGCAGAGCCGTTCCGGTCTTTCCTGTTGGCAGGCGGTGCTGCGCACCCCCGGTTTCTGGCGGGAGGAAAAGGCCTTTTGGGACCGGGCCTGGGAGCTGTTGGCCAGGTTGGAGTTGGAGCCATGGGCCCAGATGCCGGCTGGCCGTCTGCCCTATGGACAACAGCGGCGGTTGGAGATTGCCCGGGCCTTGGCGACCGGACCTCGACTCCTTCTCCTGGATGAACCGGCGGCCGGCCTCAACCCCCAGGAAAGCGCCGCCCTCATGGAGCTGCTCCAGGAGTTACGGAAAGATTACCACCTGACCATTCTGCTCATTGAACACAACATGAAGTTTGTCATGCACATCTGTGAGCGGCTGACGGTTTTGGACCATGGTTTGACCATCGCCCAGGGCAGCCCCGGGGAGGTTCGGGCCGATCCCCGCGTCATCCGTGCCTATTTAGGGGAGGACGGCGGTGCTTAAGGTCATGGGTCTGGTTGCAGCCTACGGCAGCATCCCGGCCTTGACGGGGGTATCCATGCAGGTTCCCACGGGGCAGATCGTGGCCCTCATCGGCGCCAACGGGGCCGGCAAGACTACCTTGATGCGGACCATCACCGGCCTGCACCAGGCGCAGCAGGGCAGGATTCTCTTCCGCAACCAGGAAATCCAGGGCCTGTCTACCCACGAGATCATGCGTCGGGGTCTGGCCCTCTGCCCGGAGGGCCGCCGCACCTTTCCCCATCTGACGGTTACGGAAAATCTCATCTTGGGGGGCTACTACAGCCGGGAACGGCGCCTGCGCCGGGACCTGGAGGAGATTTTTCAGCTCTTCCCCCGGCTGGCCCAACGCCGCCGGCAAAAAGCCGGCACCCTCAGCGGCGGCGAACAACAGATGCTGGCCCTGGGCCGGGCCTTGATGTCTCACCCCGTGCTCCTGCTCCTGGATGAACCTTCTCTGGGGTTGGCCCCCCTCCTGGTGCAGGAGGTCTTTAAAACCCTGGCCCGCCTCAACCGGCGGGGGACCACCATCCTGCTGGTGGAACAGAACGCGGTGGCGGCCCTGAAGCTGGCCCACTACGGCTATGTTCTGGAAAACGGCCGCCTTACCCTGGAGGGAACCGGCCGGGAACTGCTGACCCACCCCAGGATGCGAAGCGCCTATCTGGGGGATTAATCCCGCGCCTCCCTGGAGATTGCCTCAGGTGTCGCCGGAGGTCAGACAGGCGAGCTGCTCCCGGACCAGCTTCTTCTCGGCTTCCATTTCTTTTTGGAGAAAATAATTTAGGAAGGTGCGGATCACGGCCAGCAGGGCCAATTCCCCCAGAGACTGGAGATCGTGCTTGATGGTGGTGGCCAGAATGTCGGCGGCCAGCTGAAACTCCAGGGCAATGGACAGGAAAGTGCCGAACTTCAACCGCACCGTCTGCAATATCGTCGTGTATTCCCGGGAATGCCGGACGACCCCCAACACCAAGGCCAGGACCGACAGGATTCCGGCGCCCACGCAGAGGACGGAAAGGGTTTCGCAGAGGAATTTCAGCGGGTAAACCACCGCTTCCAGGATGCCGAAAAGAGTCTGTCCGCTCGCCATCGCCTCCTCACCGTTACCTTGTCTATTGTTTACAGGTGCACCACTTCGGCTTCGATCTCCTCCCCCATGAACAGACTGGCCAGCTCCCGGAAACGGGGCGTCAGATCAGTGGTGAGGTAGCGGCGGCGGCCGGCCCGGCTGAGGCGGCAGTCAATCTCGGGATGGCGCCGGAGATAATCGGCCAGTTTGATCGCAGTGACCTCCCCGGAACAGATGATCTGCACCTGGGCATGGAGCAGCGACTGGATTTTGCCTTTGAGGATGGAGTAATGGGTGCAGCCCAGGATCAGCGTGTCGATGTTTTGCGCCAAGAGGGGCCCCAGATACTTCCGCAACATCAGATCGGCCACTTCCCCCTCCTGTTCGCCGCATTCAATGATGGGCACCAGCAGCGGGCAGGGCTGTTGAAAGACCTCCACTGCAGGGTTGAGTTTGCGCAGCTCGATCTTGAAGGAATTGGAAGCCACCGTCCCCTCGGTGGCAATGACGCCGATCCGCTGGCTGGGGCTGCGGGCCAGGGCCTCCTCCACCGTGGGGATAACCACCCCCAAAACCCGGTTTTCTGGATAGTGATAGGGCAGATACTGCTGCTGAATGGCCCGCAGGGCCTTGGCCGAGGCCGTGTGACAGGCCAAAATAATCAGCACACACCCCTGTTGGAAAAGATACTCCACCGCCTGCCGGGTAAATTTCAAGACGACCTGGTCGGAACGGGTGCCGTAGGGGATGCGGGCGTTGTCCCCCAGATAGAGATAATCATAGTCCGGCAGGACCCGGAGAAACTCCCGGAGCACCGCCAGCCCCCCAAAGCCGGAATCAAAAACGCCGATCATTATGAGTTGCCAGTTGTCAGTTGTTGGTTGTTGGTTTCCTGAAAAGTTTTTAGTGGGGCGGGACTTCGTGCCCGCCCAGGCCAGCCAGAGGCCACAACCTCCATGATCTCAGTCCGCCGATGACCGGCAGATAATGAACATGGGCCTTAGAGGCCGTTCCAAGTCATTCCAGATTTATTGATCACCGGGCCAGCCTTCGCCCTTCTCCAGCCAGTCCCTCGCTTCCACCCGGATTCTCCTCGCTGCCGCCCGCTGACCTTTCCTATTCCGAGAGCTTCAGCAGCGTCCCCCGCTGGCGGGCTCGATGGAGGCTGAGGCTGATGAGGCCGTAGCCTGCCGACAGATAGGCCAGACTCAGGAGGAAACCCAGGGTCAGAGGGTCGGCGGCCGACAGAGGAAACCCGTAAAAAGCTCGGAAGTATTCCATAAAATATGTCAGAGGGATGAGGCGGGCCACCGCCTGGAGGCTCTCGGGCAGCAGAGTTACCGGGTAATAAAGGCCGGAGAGGAGGAGGACCAAATAGGAGATGGCCCAGGCGGTGATCTCGGCCCGGTGGCCGAAGAGGAGGACCAGGGCCAGGACCAGGATGCCTTCGATGACCGCCACCAGGAAGAGGCCCAGGAAGAAGACGGCCAACCCGGACCAGCCCGGCCTTCCCAGATCCATGCCGAAGGTTCGGATGCTGAGGGCCACCATGATCAGAAAAACCGCCAATCCCCGGCACAACCCCACCAAGCCCGAGCCCAAAATGACGTGGCTGAGGCGGATGGGAGCGATAAAACCGTGTTTCAGGCTTTTGGCCCAGACATCGTAGAGCAGGGCGTAGGAGACATCCAGTTGGGCGATCTGCACCGTGTTCATGGCCACCGCCCCGATGAGCACGAAGGAGACCGTTTCTGTCCCCAGCTCCAGGAAGCGGGTGAGCAGCCCCACTGAGAAGAGGCCTACCAACGGCCAGAACAGCATCTCAAAGACCGCAAAGACGTTGCGGCGGTTCATGACCCCGCCCCGGGCGGCAAAGGCCCAGATCTTGACGGCCTCAGCGGCTAAATTCACGGTATAACACCTCCAGATCCACCTCCTGCACCCGGATGGCGGAGATAGTACCGCCAGCCGCATTGATCTGGCGGATGAGCTGGGGAAGACGGCTGGCGCTGTGATCCAGGATCAGGTCCAAGTGGGACTCATTCCGACGGCAGCGCAGGACGCCGGGAAGTTGCTGATAATCCAAGGGTGGCATTGTACCGGTAAATTCCAGGCAGAGCCGGTCCCCCAAACCGAGCTGCTGCTGCAGGGTGCGGATGCTGCCCTGGGCCTGGATGCGTCCCTCCCCCAGAAACCCCACGGCCTGGCAGAGCTGTTCCGCTTCCCGCAGGTTGTGGGTGGTGAGGATAATAGTGACGCCGGTCTGCCGATTCAGCCGCAGGATTTCCTCCCGGGTGTGCTGGGCGGCCAAGGGGTCAAGGCCGTTGGTGGGTTCATCCAGGAAGAGGAGTTCGGGCCGGCTGATGAGGGCCTTGGCCAGGGCCAGGCGTTGCTTCAATCCCGAAGAGAGGGTTTCAAAGGGGCTGCGGCGATACTCCTGCAGGTCAAAAAGGCTCACCATCTCTTCCACCCGGGCAGCCAGAGGGCGGCCCCCCAAACCGTAGAGGCGGCCGTAGAAACGCAGGTTTTCCTCCACCGTCAGGGACCAGACAAACTTGGCCGCGCCGCTGGCCAGATTAATCCGTTTCCGGATCCGACCGGCCTGGCGGCGGACATCCAGACCCAGGACGTAGACCGTCCCGGCATCCGGCAGGAGGAGGGTGGCCAGAATGGAGATGAGGGTGGTCTTGCCGGCGCCGTTGGGACCCAGGATTCCGAAGATAGTCCCGCTGGGGATCGCCAGCTGCAGATCCCGGAGCACCGGCTGGTGCCGCCGCCGCCACCAACCGCTCTGAAATGTCTTCCACAGGCCCTGGGCCTGGATTGCGGTTTCATTCATTCCCAACCGTTTTCATATCAGACCCGGCCACTTCTGACAAGGCTTCTGAAGCTGCCGTGGGAACCCAGGGCATTTCCCGTCCTTGGCCCGAGAGGTGCCGCCGCCGGTCTGTTTTTTCCCCTTGGCAAGGGGCCGGTGGCTGCGGTAGACTAGAGAATACCATGGAAGAATTGGAACGCTTTGTCAGTCCCCGGCGGCACCCCGAGGATGCCGGTCTGGAAGTAGGTCTCAGACCCCGGTCCTTGGCCGAATTCGTGGGCCAGGAAGACCTGAAGCGGACCCTGGGCATAGCCATTACTGCGGCCCAGGGCCGGAAGGAAGCCCTGGACCACATCCTCCTCCACGGCCACCCGGGGTTGGGGAAAACCACCCTGGCCCACATCATTGCCCAGGAACTGGGCGTAGGCATCAAGACCACCTCGGGGCCGGTGATTGAACGGCCCGGGGATCTGGCAGCCCTTCTCACCAACCAGCAACCCGGGGACGTCCTGTTCATTGACGAAATCCATCGCCTGCCCCATGTGGTGGAAGAGGTCCTCTACCCGGCCATGGAGGACTTCAAGCTGGACCTGATCATCGGTCAGGGGCCGGGAGCCCGGGCCCTGAGGTTGGATATCCCCCGCTTTACCCTGGTGGGGGCCACCACCCGGGCCGGCCTCCTGACACCGGCCCTCCGGGACCGGTTCGGACTGATGCTGCGCCTGGAGTTTTACCGACCCCAGGACCTGCAGGCCATTGTCAGCCGAGCCGCCGCCACCCTGCAGGTGGAGATAGACGAACCGGGGGCCTGGGAGATCGCTCAACGTTCCCGGGGAACCCCCCGGATCGCCAACCGGCTGCTGAAACGGGTCCGGGACTATGCCCAGGTACATGGCGACGGCCGCATTACCCAGGCTTGTGCCGACGCGGCCCTGAACCTCCTGGAGGTGGACCACCGGGGCTTCGACCGCATGGACCGGCGCATCCTCCTGACCATTATTGACAAATTCGACGGCGGTCCGGTGGGCCTGGACACCTTGGCCGCAGCCCTGTGCGAAGAACGGGACACCCTGGAGGATGTCTACGAACCCTTCCTCATCCAATGCGGCTTTTTGAACCGCACTCCCCGGGGACGGGTGGCAACCCGGCTGGCAGTGGAGTACTTCCAGCGGCCTCCTAAAAAATCCAGACAGCCCTCCCTGGAATTCTGAAACGCCGGCTGTTAACTATGGGAGGATTATTCGCCGGGGAGCACTCGGAAGGAGAATTACTGAAGTTTGACCGATGCCGCTAACACGGCAAGGGCCCCGGTCGCCATATCTCAACATCAGTGGCCCCGGATCTCTCAGGGATTTGCAGAGAGTCAAACCTTGCGGGGTGCATCGTCGCTACCGGAGGCTTTCTAAAGTATTTTCTGTTTAATTACCAAGAAAATATAGTAGGCAGAGGGCAGTAAGCAGTTGGTGGCGCAGGCTTTCCAGCCTGCGCTATCCCTTACCTGTGGCCAGCATCAATTTTCACAGTTCGCGGGTGACTTTTGTATCTCATGGTAATTACCAAGAAAATAAAGTTTCTGGTTTCCGGTTTCCGGAAGAGCTTCTCTTTTAGGCTCTCTTTTAGTGGGGGGGCCTTAGGTGCCCGCCCGAGTTAGCCAAAGACGATGACCTGTATTTTCATGGTCTACAGGTGACTTTTATAAGTCATGGCAATTAGTTATAAAAATCACTTGGGAACCATGAAAATCAAGGTCGCTGCCGGTGGCTGCCTTGGGCGGGGGCGGAGGCCCCCCCACTGAATATAATTTTTCCAGAAATCAGCGAGGGGGAACGAGAAAGCCGAGCACGGAGGGCACGGCCCGTCCTGTAAGACGAACTACGAACTATGAATTTTATTTTCTAACCCATCCAATAAATTCCGGAAGTATTAAGCTATGAAAAAATTCTTTTATCCCGATTCCGTGGCCGTGGTGGGGGTTTCCGAGAGCCCCGATAATCTGGGCCGGAATATTATCAACAATCTTATGGAATTCGGCTTTCAGGGCCCTATCTTCCCGGTAGGTCCCCGGGGGGGGCAGGTGCAGGGTCTGGCCATCGCCCCGTCTTTACTGGAGCTGCCCCAGGCACCCGACTTGGTGGCGGTGCTGGCCCCGGCCCGGGTGGTCCCGGCCATTTTGGATGACTGCGGCCGCCTGGGGGTGCAGCGGGTGGTGGTGGAGTCAGGGGGGTTCTCGGAGCTGGGAGCCGAGGGGCGCCAGTTGGAGGAAGAGGTGCGGCAGCGGCTTCGCCGCTACGGCATCCGCATGATGGGTCCCAACGGCTTGGGGGCCATCAACCTGGAGGTGGGGTTGTGCCTGCCCTTCATGAACCTTCCCCATAAACCCCGGTTGGGTGGGGTCTCCCTGTTGTGTCAAAGCGGCGGGGTGGGCACCAATGTCATCGCCTGGCTGGCTCAGGCCGGTCTGGGCATGAACAAATTCGTGAGCCTGGGCAATAAATTGGATGTCAATGAGAACGATCTGTTGGAGTTCCTCCTGGAAGATCCTGGTACCGAAGTCATCTACCTCTACATGGAGGACCTGGCCGACGGCCGCAGGCTCATGGAGTTGGGGCGGCGGAGCAATAAGCCTATTCTGCTCCATAAGGCCAACATCGGGGAGCTCAGCGCCGATATCGCCCGCAGCCATACGGCCTCGCTGGCGGTGGACGATGAGGTGGTGACCTCGGCCTGCTGTCAGGCGGGTATTTTACGCGTCCACAGCCGCAATGAGTTTCTCCAGGCCGCCATTGCTTTGCAACAGCCGCCCCTGAAAGGCAACCGTCTGGTGGTCCTCTCCCGATCCGGCGGGGAGGCGGTGGTGACGGCGGATGCCTGTCAGAAGGCCGGGTTTCAATTGCCGCCACTGTCGCCGGAGATCGTCCAGCTCATCGAAAGCCGGTCCCGGGCGGGGGTGATCAAGCCCATCAACCCCCTGGACTTGGGTGATATCTTTGATTTCAGCCTCTATGCCGATGTGGCTGCGGCCTTCTGTCAGGACCCCGAGGTGGATGGCATTGTCCTGAACTACGGGCCCATCAACGACCTGGAGCGGGAGGCGGCCCGGGCCATGGCTCGGAATCTCATTGAGACGGCCCGCCGGCATCAGAAGCCCCTGCTGATCACGGTGATCGGCAATCTGGAGGAACGCCAATATTTCCGCCAGGAACTGGGGGTACCGGTCTTCGCCTTTCCCGGCGAGGCCATTCGGGCCCTGGCCTTGGCCCGCAATTACCAGACTTGTCAACTGCCCCCCTCTCCGGTAGTGCCTCCCCAGGTGGCCACGCTGTCAGCGGTTCGGGAGGTATTGGCCCCGTACCTGTCTCAGCCCGGGCCGCTGCCCCTGGACGCGGCCATGGCCACCATGGCCAGTCTGGGTATGCCTATGCCGCCCTACCGTCTGGTAGCCGATGCCGCTGCCGCAGTGGCAGCAGCCCAGGAGCTGGGTCTACCGGTCTGTCTGAAGCTGGTGGCCCCCAGTGCCCTGCATAAATCAGACCTGGGCGGCGTCCTTCTCAACCTGACTACGGCGGAGGCGGTGGAAGAGGGCTATGGGGCCATAGCCCAGGCGGCCGGCAGCCATCTGCCCTCCGGTGAGGCCTGGCAGGTGTTGGTCATGCCCTTCATCGAAAAGGGGATGGAAGTTATCATCGGTGCCAAACGGGACCGGGTCTTCGGCCCCATGATCCTCTGTGGGGCCGGGGGCATCTGGGTGGAAGTTTTAGAAGACGTGGCCATGCGCCTGGCACCCCTGGATCTGGCCGCAGCCCAAGAGCTCATCGCCGCTACTAAGATCTCCCGTATCCTCAGGGGATTCCGGGGCCAGGGGCCCTCTGACCTGAAAGCCTTGGCCCACTGCCTGGTCCTGTTGTCGGCCTTGATGCTGGAGTTTCCTCAGATCCAGGAGGTTGATCTCAATCCGGTGCGGGTCTTTCCCGAAGGGCAGGGCTGCTTGGCCCTGGATGCCAGGATCATCCTGGGGGAGGGTTAACAGGGCAACGGCCACGGGGATAAACGCGATCCGGCAGCTGACCGGGAGAAACCAAGCCGGCCCCGAGGTTTGTTTCCGGCGAGCCAGACCTTGGCCGTAGCTGCAATCCCTCTCTGAGCGGTTTGCAGCAGCGGGGCTGGAAAAGCATGAAGGGGGTCGGCCTGCGGCTGCCAACCCCCCCCTTTTTTCCCAATGGTAGGCACGACGAGATTTGAACTCGTGACCTCTACCGTGTCAGGGTAGCGCTCTCCCCCTGAGCTACGTGCCTGAATAACAATTTTCTTTTCTATCTTTTTTTGGTGGGGTCGTCAAGATTTTTTCGGATAAAACTGACGGCGCGGCAGGGTTGCCTGCCAGGGCAACGGCTCCGGCCCGGCCCCCAAGGGAGTGATAAGCCAGGTGTTCCTTGCTCCTGGGCCGATTTCTTGGTATGGTGTCAAAAAATATACGATGATAGCGAGGTGTGGGGATGGAAGGACAAGTGCAGCAGTTGGTGCAAAGCACCAAAGAGTTGATGGACTACATCGACAGCGCCCATGTCTTTGATAAATTGGCCGATGCCGGTTGCGGGCTCTATGACGAATATCGGTCCGATAAATTCGAGGAACTGATCAACCGGGTGAAGGCGGCCCTCCAACCCTTTACGGCAGGTTGACAGGCGGGGCCGGCTCGGCCTGACTGGATTGCTTCTGCCGACAGGTTATCATCAAGGGGTAAAGTCGCCATGGGAAAGCCGGAATACGTCATTGATTGCCGGGGGTTGGCCTGTCCGGCGCCGGTGTTGCGGGCCAAAGAGACGGTGGAACAGGAGCAGGTGGACAACCTGGTCATGTTGGTGGACAATGAGGCGGCCAAGGAGAATGTCAGCCGTTTTCTGAGCCGGGCTGGGTACACGGTCTGGGTGGAAGAACAGGAGGGGGCTATGGCGGTGGTGGCCAGCAAGGCCTCGGGGGCGCCGCCGCCCCAGGCCATGGCCGCCAGTCCGTCTACGGTAAAGATCATGGTGGTGGTGGGAACAGACCGCCTGGGCCGCGGCGATGATTTCCTGGGGGGCCGTCTCATGCTCAATTTTATCGGCACCCTCAAGGAGATGGGACGGAGCCTCTGGACCCTGGTCTTCCTCAATGCCGGGGTGAAGCTGGCCTGCCTGGGCTCCGAAGCCTTGCCGGCTATCCAGGAACTGGCAGCAGACGGCGTCCAGGTCCTGGTCTGCGGCACCTGCCTGAATCATTTCCAGCTGCTGGAGCAGAAGCAGGTGGGTGAGACCACCAACATGCTGGACATCGTCACCCACTTGCAGTTGGCTGACAAGGTGATCAGCCTGATGTAATGAACATCCAACCACGGGGTTGAGCCAAGGGACTAACAGCAATGCATCTGAGGAAACAGGGGGGTAAGTCGGCCTCGGGTTTGGGCGTCGACCTACAAGTATGGGACCGTTACGGCAGAGGGAACGATCAGTGGCAGCTGCCGGAGGATTATCGGTTTGAGGATTATGAGGAGTGGTTCAACCGGTTTACTGCCGGGTTTCTCCAGGGGTCTGATTTTGATGTGGGCAATGTGCAGATCAAGATCGACCATTCCCGGCGGGTCCTGGGCCTGGCCCAAAGGTTGACCCAGGGGTTGGAATTGCCGCCGGATCTCACGGCCCTGGCTCATTTGGCCGCCCTGTTTCACGATGTGGGGCGTTTTCCTCAATATGCCCGGTATCAAACCTTCCACGACCAGAAATCCGTCAACCATGCCGTGCAAGGGGTGCTCACCCTGAAGGCCCACCGGGTCCTGGCGGGGCTGCCCCAGCCGGCCCGAAAGCTGGTTTTGGTCGCAGTGGCCCTGCACAATCGCCGGGCGCTGCCTCCCCACCTGGAACCGGTGGCCCGACTCTTGACCGGCATCGTCCGGGATGCCGATAAGCTGGACATCTTTGCCGTCATGCTGGCCCACTTCCACCCCCAGGCCCCGCCCAACAAGGTGGTCAATCTAGGCCTCAAGATGCACCCCCGGAATTACACGCCGGCCATCCTCAGGGCAGTACAACGACGTCAGTTGGTGAATTATCAAGATATGGTCTGGATCAATGACTTCAAACTGCTGCTGTGCAGCTGGCTCTATGACTTGAACTTTCCCCAGAGCCGACAGATCGTGCGGGAAAGGGGATATGTGGACCAACTCAGCGGCTATCTCCCTCCGGACGAGGCCTTCCGACAACTCCGCCAGCAACTGGCCCAGGATCTTGCGGTCTGAGGGAGCATAGGGGCGGCCGATGGTCAGGCATCCAAGGCCAGAAAGGGGGCAGGTGCCGGTCTGCCCCCCTGGGTTGCCCCGCCATCAGGCTTGCCGGTGGAAAAAATTCAAGACCTCCCTATATCTGGTATTTTATCCTGTCTGAGCGAGGAGAAATCTTCTCATGCCAAAGCCTCTTGTCGCTCGGTCATCCTGAGCGACCCACCGGAGCTAAGAGGCTGCGGGACATTATTTGATTGCCATTAGACGCCTTGCCGGGGCTCTATTGACAAGGGAGGAAATTATTCTTAGATAATAAAATAAATCACAATCTAGGAAGAGTAATGAAATCAAGACTCCTTGATCTGCTCATCTGTCCCCGGTGTTTACCCTCGGAGTATCCTCTTCAACCTGACATTGTAAAGGCCACTGCCGAAGATATTTTAGAAGGGCGGTTAATGTGCCCCAACTGTCAGAACGCCTACCCCATTGTGGAGGGGGTAGCGTTCCTGACGCCGCAGTCGAGCCCGGAGCCCCAGACCGGCAACCGCTACGAACGGCCGGAGGTTATCGCCTCCTATCTGTGGAGTCATTATGGTGACCTCCTAGGTGAGGAGTCGGCCACCGACGCCTATCGGCGTTGGGCCGACCTGATGCTTCCCGGTTCAGGCGTCTGTCTGGACGGCGGCTGTGCCGTGGGACGCTTTGCCTTTGAGATGGCCAAGAAATTTGACTTTGTGGTGGGCCTGGATAACTCCGTGGCCTTTATCAGGACCGCCCGGGAGTTGATGCAGACCAGGCGCCTGGAGCTGGCGCTGCCCGAGGAGGGTCTGTTGCGGCGGCAGCTGACGCTGGCCTTGCCGGCCGGTTGGCCCACTGCTAATCTGGAGTTTATCGTGGCCGATGCCCAGGCCTTGCCTTTCCGGGCCGGGTCCTGCCGGGGCCTGGCGTCGCTGAATATGGTGGACAAGCTCCCTCAGCCTCTGACGCACCTGCAGGAGCTCAATCGCCTGGCCCCACCCCAGGGAGCCCAGTTGCTCTTTTCCGACCCCTTTTCCTGGTCCATAGAGGTGGCGCCGGCAGACAACTGGCTGGGGGGGACCGCGTCCGGTCCCTTTGCCGGGCGGGCTCGGGAGAATATCATCGCCCTGCTGGAAGGGAAAAAGGGCGATTTCCACCCCGGCTGGCATGTGGAAGAGCATGGCGACATTTGGTGGAAGATCCGCACCCATTGCAACCACTATGAAATGATCCGCAGCTGCTACATCAAAGCCTGTCGTTAATATTGAGAAAATTGCCGCAGAGAGAAGACCATGATTCAGCAATTCCATACCATCTGTCGCCTCTGCTCCGCCTGTTGCCCGGTCATGGTGGAGGTGGAAGCGGGCAGATTGATCCGGGCTGAGCGCAAGTCTCCACTGCCGCCGGAGAAGCGCCTCATCTGCCCCAAGCTCCGGGCTGCGGCCGATATCGTTTATGCGCCGTCCCGGGTGCTGCAACCCCTGATCAGAAATGGGGCGGGGAAATGGCAGGAGGCCTCCTGGGGGGCGGCCCTGGACCTGGCGGCCGAAAAAATATTGGCTTATAAGGATCGCCACAGCGCCGCCACGGTGGCCTGGCTGCGGGGCATGGCCGCGGACTGGGGCGCGCCCTGGGATTATGCCAACCGCCTCATGAACCTCTTCGGCTCGCCCAATACCATCGGCAACGGTTCGGTCTGCCACGTGGCCCGGGAGATGGCCCACGTCTATACCTACGGTTCCCTCACCCTGGCCCAGCCGAAAAACGCCCGCTGCATCGTGGTCTGGGGTAAGAATGACCGGCACACTGCCCCCGGGGCCTATGAGGCCATACTGACGGCTCGGGAGCAGGGCGCCCAGCTCCTGGTCATAGATCCGGTCAAGACCACCTTGGCCAAAATGGCCGATCTCTGGCTGCAGATCAAACCGGGGCATGACGGCCAGCTGGCCATGGCCATGATCCACGAAATCATCTCCCAGGGTCTGTATGATCAGGAGTTTGTCCGGGAATATTGTCTGGGGTTCGAAGAACTGGCCCGGGCTGCGGCGGCTTATCCTCCCGAGGTGGTGGGGCCCCGCATCTGGCTGGAGCCCCAGGCCATTCGGGAGGCGGCCCGCCTTTACGCTGCCAGCAGGCCGGCCTGCATCATTGACGGCAACGGTCTGGATATGCATCTGCAGGTCTTCCAGACGACCCGGGCAGTCTGTGCCCTGCGGGCTTTGACGGGCAATCTGGACAAGGACGGCGGCGATTTTATCCTGCAGCCGGTGCCGGTCAACGACCTGCAGGCCAGGGACCGCTGCCCCGTCGATGTTCCGCCCATCACCCAATATCACCCTCTCTTCAACACCTTTCACCACAACTGGGGCCTGCATGTACAATCCGCCCTGGTGGATGCCATCCTGGAGGAAACACCCTATCCCATTCGGATGGTGGTGGTCCAGTCCGGCAATCCGGTGATAACCATGGCCGATGCCAACCGGGTGCGCCGGGCCTTTGAGAAGTTGGAGTTTCTGGTGGTGATTGACCTGTTCCAGAATCAGACCAGTGGGTATGCCGATGTCTTCCTGCCGGCCTGCAGCTGCTTCGAGAAGACTCAGCTCAATCGGGCCTATCTGCGCAACAGTCCGGTGATGTTGGCCAACGAAGTGATCCCGCCCCGGGGAGAAAGCCGGCCCGACTGGTGGATCATGTTTGAGTTGGGACGACGGCTGGGTCTGGGGGAATATTTTCCCTGGCAGACGGTGGAAGAAGCCATTGATTACCAGTTGCAGCCCTCGGGCCTGACGGTGGCCCGGCTGCGGGCCCACCCGGAGGGGCTGCGGGCCACCCCCCTGGAATTTGAGAAGTATCGTCGCGGCGGTTTTGCCACACCGTCGGGGAAAGTGGAGCTCTTCTCCAGGCGGTTGGCTGCCGCCGGCCACCCGGCGGTGCCATTTGCCGACGGCAATACCGCGGCACCCATCGGGTTTGCCGACACCCTGGGCTCTGACAGCCTCATCGGCATCAGCGGAGCTCGCCTGAACCGTTTCACCCATACCCAGTTCTTCCAGATCCCGGCCCTCCGTCGGGGCGATCCGGAACCCACCGCGGATCTCCACCCTCGGGAGGCGACAAAGCGGGGGATTGAAGCGGGTCAGAGCCTCACCATAACCACTCCCCGGGGGCGGGTGCGCCTCCCGGCCCGGATTACCGCCACTGTGCCTGAGGGCGTGGTGCGCCTGGCCTGGGGTTGGGGCGAGGTAGACCCCGAGATGAATGTCAATAATCTCACCGATGACGAGCAGCGGGATCCCGTCACGGGTACACCGGCCAGCCGGAGCTTTGTCTGTCGGCTGGAGGTTGCCTAGCCAGGCCAGGCACGGCGGCGCCGTCGTCCGTGGCCGGTGGTTAGTGGTCAGTTATTATTAGTAGTCAGAAGATTTCTTTGGCGGGGGACTTCCGTGCCCGCCCCCATGAGCATCAAAACAGTATCGAGTTCCGAAAAAGACAGCTGATAGGGCGGGCACAGAGGTCCGGCCCACCAGCCAAGAGCCGACGGCGGGCCCGGCCCGCCCTATAAAACTACAGACAACGAAGTAAAAACTCCCAAGCAAGCGTTGCCAAAGACGACCGTATGGCGATCCCCTTAAGCTACAGCTACCGCAATCTGGTGACCCGGCGGCTCACTACCATCCTGACGGCGGGGGGGATGGCCCTGGTGGTCTTCGTCTTTGCCGCGGTGCTGATGTTGGCGGAGGGCCTGCGCCAGACTCTGGTGGCCACCGGCTCGTACGACAATGTCGTGGTCCTGCGGGCTTCGGCCGAATCGGAGGTGCAGAGTCTGGTGGAGCGGGACAAGGCCGCCATTGTGGCCTCCCAGCCGGAGATTGCCCTGAACCAACAGGGGCAGCCGCTGGTATCGGCAGAGCTGGTGATTCTGTTCAACTTGCGCAAACGGGGGAGCAACGCGCCGTCCAACGTTACCATCCGGGGCGTCTCACCGGTGGCCCTGGAACTGCGACCCGAGGTGAAGCTGGCCGCCGGCCGCATGTTTCGGCCCGGTTCCTCGGAGATCGTCACCGGGGAGAACGTGGCCCGGCGCTTTGTGGGGGGCGGGTTGGGCGAAACCGTGCGTTTTGCCATGCGGGACTGGACGGTGGTGGGCATCCTGGGGGCGGGCAACACAGCCTTCAGTTCGGAGATCTGGGGAGATATTGACCAGATGCAGCAGGCCTTTCGCCGGCCGCTGTTTTCCAGCGTCGTCTTGCGGTTGCGGTCGCCGGGGGATTTCCTGCCGTTAAAGGCCCGGCTGGAGAGCGATCCGCGCCTGCCGGTCCAAGTCAAGCGGGAGATTGTCTTCTATGAGGACCAGTCCCGGCGGATGGCGGATTTCATCCGGCTGCTGGGGCTGGTCCTGACCATTATTTTCAGCCTGGGAGCGGTCCTGGGGGCCATGATCACCATGTATGCCGCAGTGGCCACCCGGACGGTGGAGATCGGTACCCTCCGGGCCCTGGGGTTCGGGCGAGGCAGCGTACTGGCGGCCATCCTGCTGGAATCGTTATTCATCGGCCTTCTGGGAGGACTGGCGGGGTTGGCCGGCGCCTCCCTCATGCAATTTTTCACCATTTCCACCACCAACTGGGCCACATTCTCCGAGGTGGCGTTCAACTTCTCCCTAACCCTGGATATTGCCGCCAAAAGCCTCCTCTTTGGGCTGATCATGGGGCTGCTGGGAGGCCTGCTGCCGGCCGTGCGGGCGGCACGGCTGAACATCGTGGAAGCCCTGCGGGCGGCCTGATGGGTTAAAGGGAAACCATGTCTCAAAACCCTTCCTGGGTACCACTGGCGTCCGGTAGACTTCTTGAGGCGGAGGGCCGGGGGACGGTGGCTCTTGCCGGTCCTCTGATAAATTGATATAATATGTTGATATGTTTAAATCGCCCAAGGAGGTCCGGTGTGTTAATCAACCCTGCCGAAGTCAGTAATCGTCTCATGACCCTCACGCAAAAATTCCAACAGCTTCGAGGTCGCCTTTGATTTAGCCGAGAAAGCCCGGCGTTTGGCGGAGATCGAGCAACTGACCGCCAAACCCGGTTTTTGGGAGGATGCGGCCCGAGCCGCCGCCGTCCTCAAAGAACGGGGCACCATCCAGAACCTGCTCACCACCTGGCAACAGCAGGAACAGCGCCTTCAGGATCTGCAGGTCCTCTTGGAGTTGGCCCAAGAGGAAGATGACGAGGCCGCTTTCCATGAGGCCATGGCGGAGTTGCGCACCCAGGAAAAAGAGGTGCGGCAGTTGGAGCTGCAGTTGCTCCTGGGTGGCGAGGATGATGAGAAAAATGCCTTTGTCACCATCCATGCCGGGGCCGGCGGCACCGAAGCCCAGGATTGGGCCGAAATGCTCCTGCGCATGTACCTGCGGTTTTGCGACCGCCGGGGTTTCAAGACCGAGATCTATGACCTGCTCCCCGGTGATGAGGCTGGCATCAAGAGCGCGACCTTTGCGGCCAGCGGCCCCTATGCTTATGGATATCTCAAATCCGAAAGCGGCATCCACCGGTTGGTCCGCATCTCCCCCTATGATGCCAGTGGCCGCCGCCATACCTCTTTTGCCGCCGTCTTTGTCTATCCCGAAGCCGACGACACCATCGAAATTGACATCCAGGAAAAGGACTTGCGCATTGACACCTTCCGGGCCAGCGGCGCCGGGGGGCAGCATGTGAATAAGACCAGTTCTGCGGTGCGCATCACCCATATCCCCACGGGTATCGTCGTCTCCATGCAGAACGAGCGGTCCCAGCACCGCAACCGGGACCTGGCCATGAAGGTGTTGAAGGCCAGGCTCTATGAGTTGGAAAAGAATAAGCGGCAGGAAAAGACCCAGGAAGTCTTGGATGCCCAGAAAGAGATCGCCTGGGGCAGTCAGATCCGCTCCTACGTGCTCCAGCCCCACCAATTGGTGAAGGACCATCGCACTAAACACGAAGACGGCAACATCCAGGCCGTCCTGGACGGTGAGCTGGATGGCTTCATCGAGGCCTATCTCTTGAGTACCGTGGCCTCCTAAGGAGGGAGGGTAATGGCAAACCGTGATCCTTTACCCCGGGTTTTTCGGGTGCAGCAGGTGTTGGCCTCGGCCTTGGCCGCTTCGTTGGTGGTCTATGCAGTACTGGTGGAGGTGTGGCAGCGTTTGGGTCTGGCGATACCCTCCTGGCCGGACAGTTCCCTGGCGACAGTGCGCTTCCTCTTCGTCTTCCTGGCCTTTGCCGTTTACTTTCTCATCCGTTGGGTGCAGCAGCGCCTCCTGGTAAAGGGACCGGAAGACTCCCGGGAGGTGTTGGTGGGTAAACTGGGAAAGGCGTCCACCCTGTCCCTGGCCCTGGCGGAACTCCCGGCCCTGCTGGGCTTCCTCCTCTTCTTGGCCAGCGGCAATTCCCGGGACTTCTACCTTCTCATGGTCATTTCCCTCATCCTCTTATACGTCACCTTTCCCCGCTATGACCTCTGGATGATCTGGGCCCAGCCCCGGGGCGGCGGGGCCGACCGGACTGGGCAGTAGGCCGGGGGCAGTTGTGGTCTGTAGAGGCGGGTCAGGGGCGTGTTCGGCTGGACTATCAACTGCGAACTGATCTTTATTAGCCATTACCATTATCTATAATAATCACCCGCGAACCATGGAAATAAAGGTCATCGCCTTGGGCTAACTTGGGCGGGCACTTCAGGCCCGCCCCACCGAAAGAGAAGCTCTTCCGGAAACTGGAAATCAGAAACCATCTCATGGCGGGCGCGGCCCCTCCGATAGGACTGCTGACAGACCAGCATCACCGATGAATCCGGCGAGGATCTACTTTAAACATGGACTCGCCTCCCAGGGTGAAGGCTGCGTCCCGGAGGAGTGGATGGTAGCCGATCTTGAAGCCCTTCTTCATGGCTTCATATCTGGCTATGTAAAATACCGAGATGCTGTCTTCCCGGACCACAAAGAAGAAGTGATGTTTCTTTGGGTCGTTTTTTTTCAGGGCCTGTTGGAAGGTTGAAGCCTCCTTGGTGATCTGAATTTCGTTTTCGCCCTTGGCATCGGAGCGAGGTTCGATGGCGATTTTGAGGCCATCCCCGTCTTGGCGGCAAACCACCTGATAATAGTTATCTTTTATATCAGCCTGTTGGAAGGCGGCAACGATGTCGGCGGTTGCGGGAGCACCCTGCTTGGCCAGAACTCTGGCCACCTCTCTTATTTTCTCCACCAGTTCTTCATTATTGGGAAAGAAGACGGTGTTGTTGCGGCACTCCACCATGATGGGTTCGGTGTCGGCCAGGGTGGCGGGGACGACGGTGGTGACTTTGGCGCGCATGTCGGAAGAAGACAGGATGACATAGATGATCACAAAGAAAAGCGCCCCGATGATATTGGTCACCACATCCATCAGGGAATCCAATCCTAAGACCGAGGGTGATGCCACCCGCCTATGGCGCCGCCTCATCTGGGACCATCCTTTCTTTGGTCTTCCTGGTCTTGCTGCTCGATTGATATGGTCCAATCTTCCGGCACTATTTCCAAGCCATGATCCAAGGGGAGGGAGGTTTTTTGCGACTGATGATACAAGCGTTCCACGGCCAGCCGATCCCGCCCGTTGTCAAATAACTGCTGGAGGAGCAGCATCTCTTCCCAGGTCATCCGGCCGAGAAATTTCAGGTAATTGCCCCGGAAGGAAATCTTTTTTCTCAGAGGACGGGGAAGGTTCTCCAGGTCTGCCGCCTCGGGGGCCGCACTCAGGGCTACTTCCCGATCGGTCACGGTGTCATTGTATTTATCCAAGACCCCCTTCAAGACCGTGAAGGTGTTGATGCCGCTGGGGCGGACCACAAAGAAGACAAACTCCCGACTTTTTAATTGCTTGACGAATTTGAGGAAATCTGACTCCTCCAGACGCCCTTCCAACAGGAGCCGCAATTCTGTCCGGAGAGAGAAGCGCCTGGAATCGTCCAGGGTCTGGCCGATTTCCTCTTTGCAATCTACCACGATGGGAACCTTTTTCACCACAATGTTCAGTGCCGCAACGGGGATGACCTTCTGGACGGTAATGGCGGTGAAGGCCACGGCCATGAGCATCAGGCTCCCCAGAAGGCACACCAGGACGCTGAGGAAGTTGAACATTGAAGGCGGACTGGTAGCGGGTCGGCCGGCGGCACGCATGGCTAATCGCTTTTCTGGCCGCTGGACACGCTGGGCAGGACTTTAATCTGCACATCCAGGGGTTTGTCGGAGACTTTTTGCAGGTAGGGAAGCAGCATTTTCAGGGCCTTGTCAACATTTGCCAGGGTTGCCGCAAAGCCGTTGCTGCCGGCAATATCCAAAAATCGAGATTCGAGTCGGTGCTGCAAGTTGATGAGCGAGGAGATGCGCTCGGTGAGATTTTTCAGCAGGTCCACCTGAGAGGTGAATTGGCCGGCAGACACGGTGCCGCCCTTCTGCCATTGCACCAGGGGCTGCAAGACCCGCTGCTGACAGAAGTCATCGAATTGTTGCAGCTGCACCGATTCCCGATGCTCCATGATGGAGGTGAGGATCATCAGGACCACCGTCAAGAGCAGGGCGATGTAGGTGGTATCGAAAGCCACGGCCAGACCGGTGGTGATCTTGCTCAGTGCGGTCTTGATTTCAGCAACTTCGGTGACCCCTTTGGTCAAGAATTCGGCGAAGCCTCCCACGGCGGCTGAGACCCCGTCCACGGTGCCGATAAAGCCCAGGATGGGGATGGTCCAGAGGAAGACCCGGATGAGGTTGAAGCTGGCGTGGCTGGCAGCCAAGGCGGCCTCGTTTTCGTCGGCCAGGATATCCCGGAGTTCCTCGGTATTCCTCGAACAGAGGAAATTCTCCAATCCCTTCAGAAGGCGGGGGCCCAGGATGCTGTCGGTAAATTTCAGGGATTTCGCTTTGAGGTTGGCAATGACCGTTGGCAGGGCTTTCTCATCAAAACCTTCCTGCAGTCCGATCTCCTGATAGTTGGCCAGGAGCCCCTCCCGCTCCTTGAGGAGCTGCCGCTTGTTGTTCAAAAACAGGAGCGACCAGAAGAAAAGATAGAAGGAGGCATAGACCGTTCCCCCCCGGTTGGTAATCTTTTCTATGATGCCAGCAGGGAGGATATAACTCAATAAAGGGATGACAACAAAATAAAAAACAATGGTAATAATGGCAGCATAAATTGGTAAAGGCAGATTTTTCTTCATAGATATTGCCATGATCGCTGCTCCTTAATTATTATTAAATTATTGTTTCCGAATATCTATTAAATTTCCTTCCCGATCGTATGTATAATTAATAACAACAATGGATCTATTATTCATATCATTGTCTTTTATAGCAGCCTTTGAAATAAACCAGTTGCCGTTATTAGATATTATAAAAGAAAAATCAATTTTATATTTATCCATTGTTATTGATTTTATCAAGAAATAATCCAGACGTGGGGACATTTCTTTAAAGCTGCCGTCTGGACGAAAGATATACCGGTTTCTCTGTCTGTCGATGAGGGCCAGTTCGTTGTCCAAGAAGACCATAAACCGGAAGCGGCTCTGGTCGCCCCGTCGGGGGATATAGGCGGGCACTTCCCGGGTCGCATCGTAGGTCAATAGTTCTTCGGCATTATTCAGCCGGTCGGTGAGGCGGAAGGTCCTGGGCAGGGTGGTGCCTTCAACATTTACACTGTCAGGCGAGGCCCGGGTGAGTTGTATCGGGATGGGTTCCACGTCGCTGGTGAAATTAAGGTATTCCAGTTTGATGATCTGTTTGTTGGGCAGGACCAGCTTGTAGAGCCGGCCGCCATCGTCAAAGAAGAACTGATTGCCCAGCTTGTCATAGAGCTGCAGATTGGAACTGGTCAACAGAAAGAGGCCGATGTATTGGCTTTGTTCCGGGTTGTCGGGAACATAAGCGATGCCGGCAGAGAATTTGTCGGGATTCAGGGTAAAATTATCCTGTCCGCCGGTGATCAGATTGGTAACCGTCATTCTCCGGGGGACCACGGCGTTGGCTACTTGCTGCTGCTCCGAACCCAGGGGTTTCAGGGAGTAGGGTACGAACAGCCGCCAGGAGCGCCCGAACTCGCCGAAGCTTCCCGTAAAGGGGACAAAGTAGCGGGCCAGTTCCAGACCGACCGGGGGCTGGCCCACCGCGTAGTCAACCACCACCTGGCCTCGGGATACCGGTGCCAGGCCGCCCAACAGCAGTTGGGGCTGGAGGGTGTAGTCCCGGCCCTGCCATTTGAAGAAGAGGGGTGGGGGGGCGGCGCCTGCACCTGTGGCCGGAGCGGGGCTGGTGGTTTTGATGGCCTGGGCGAGGCTGGGGTCAGCAGCCGCGGCCGGAGGGAAACTCAGGTCTATCTCCCCTTCCACCGGCAGTCGGTCCACCGCCTCATCCTGCACCAGGTTGTCGTGGAGGGCGGGATGGTGTTCCGTCAAGACCTGTTGTTTGTGGGCCAAGAGGAAGCTCACCAACGGCAAGCCCCGCTGTTTGAGGTGCTGGGCCAGGCCTACCAGTTTGGCGTACTCCAACAATTCCTGGAAACAGGGGTAGCGGTCGGCTACGGCGCTGGGGTTGGTGTGGAAGACCTTGATCAAACCCTCCAGATAACTGTCCTGGGGAGTCTTGGGGTTCGTGATGGGTGGGGTGGCGGCCAGTTTCAGTCCCCCGCCTTGAAACAGCAGGGCGGCGTCGCTCTGGGTGAATTTGAGGCCGGCCGGCTGCAGGCAGAAACGGCGGGCCGACTCCGAACCTGCCGCCGTCCGGGGAGGCCCGGGCCCCGCCGGTGGCTTCAGACCGGGCAGAGCGGGATATTCCAACCCAGCGGCCCACTTTTTCAGCGAGATATCGGCCTGTTTTAAGACCCGTCCCAGATCGGTGTTGATGATCTGGCCTCGAAAGTGCATGGTCAGTTTACCGGGCTCTCCTGGGGCGGCCTCCATGACCACGCCCGGCGGCTCATTACTGAAATAGACCAACCACAAGGTGGTGATAAACTGGCGCCAACTCCGGGCCTCGGGCTGGCCGACACTGTCCTTGAGGATCAGGGAAAATACCCCCTGGGGCGCCGAGGCCGGCAGGGTGCTGCTGTCCCCCGGGGGCAGGATGCCCACTATCCCCCCCCGGGGGGTTATGTCAACCACCTGCTCCGAGCGGATGGAGGTAAAATAAGAGGAGAGAAACGCCCAGGGGTTAAAGCCAGAAGATTTTGCCAGAAAAGCAAGACTCAGCAAGATAAGGAGAACCAGAATGAGAGAGCGAGAGCCCTTGAGGTGAGGTAAAGCCAGACTTTTGAGAAGCGAACCGATGGTTTCCCGGCCAAAGGCGTAAGCATCCTCAATATATTTTATTATCCTTTTTAGGACATCGTCTTTTTCTACCGGTCTTTCCCCCCCAGGTATACCACCGCGATCTACCCCTAATAAATTTTCTATTCTAACGGCAAGGTTTGCCAAGTTATTTTCCAAATTTTTGTCGAAACCATCTATCCAACTATACCGCTTGGTATGGTAAGCTATGGCTCCTGTTGGTACTATCTTTTCCAAACGGAACACAGCCATATTGATATCATAATGATCGGCTAAACTAACTTCCTTTCGTACTTCTTTAGAAGAATCTGCTGCTTTAGATAAACAAAGAAGATAAACTTTGCAATTTTTAATGGCAGAATCTATTTCATCGTCGTAACATTGGATGACATTGCGATAGGCAACCCAGCAGATAATGCCCCGGCCTTCCAGAAAGGCAACAATTTCTTTAATCTTTTCCTCATCATTACTGGCGTAGCTGATAAAGACGTGATGCACCCGGCCATGGGTCGGGCATTTCCAAAAATTCCCGTCTCGTGCGCAAGGATTATGGCAGCGGGGGCATTCCATGGGGTCATATCCGTAATTCAGGGGAGCCAGAAAGGGGAAAGAGAAATGCTGATCTTTCCCGGCCAGGAGAGGAACTTTATAACAAATTTCCAGATAACTTTTCACTAATTAAATCAATAATTGTTATTTCTGTCAATCAGGTTTCCTTATAAGGTAAATTGGCGGTAGTTGTGCAGTCTGGGGACCGAACGCCGCCGTCGTCAAAACGGCGCCATCCCGCCCCGGCTGTGGTTAATGCCTTCGGCTTGGCGGTAGGCGCAGAAGGCGGCGATGAAGTGGACCAAAGGGGTGGTGAGATAGCCGATGAAGATAAACATGAGCAGCCAGCTCAGACCGGCCAGGGCAAACCAGAGGAGGGCACTGAGGAAACGGCCGTTATAGACCTGACCCACGCCGGGGAAGAAGAGACTGAGGACTGCGGCCAGACCGGGGCTTTTCATGGGGGGCTCTCCCAGGGGGGCTAAGAGGGGGGCGGCTTTCCCCTCATACGTGGTTCATTCCGATAATCGGCCACTGCCGGCCGGGGGCAAGAATTGCCTATGCTTTTTACCTCCGTATAAATAAGATACTCCGGCGGCTATGCCCGGTCAATCTCTTTCTACCGGGGTGAGGAGGGGTGCTGGGCAGAGTCTTGACGGTCCGGCCAAGGCGGCAGCCTGGCGGAACGGGAAACTTGCGGAAAAATATGCTATACTGGCTAAAACCGGTGAGACAAGGAGGGTATTATGATGGGGAACCAGGAATCTGGCCACAAGGGGAGTTGCTGGCGGCGCCTGTTCCTGGTCGTCATCGCCCTCGGGTTGACGGCCCTGCCGGCCGCGGCGCCGGCTTTGAGCCCCCGGGATCTGATCCTGGTCTATAACCTGAATCTCCCGGAAAGCCTGGCGGTAGCCAGCTATTATGCCGAAAAACGGGGGGTGCCGGCGGAGAATCTTTTTGGGGTCAATGCCCCCACCACCGAGAGTATCAGCCGGGAAGATTATGAGCTGGTGCTGGCGGAGCCGCTGCGGCGACGGCTACGGGAGTTTCAGGCCCATGGTGGGCAGCCGGCCCTGCTGCTGATCTACGGCATCCCGCTGCGGGTGGATGACCCGTTGTTCTCCCGGTGGTTCAATCTGGATCAGGAATTCCTTAAATTGGCCCAGGGCAAGGTCCGGGAGCTGGCCGCCGTCTGTTGGCGGCTGCAGGGGCAGCTCAACGGCATGATGGGGGGGAAGCCCTTGGCGGAGCAGGAGCCACCGCCGGTCGCGGTGCTGGAACAGGGGCGCCGCCTGGTGGCCCAAGCCGTCAACTTCCTGCAGCAACGACCTGCCAAGGCCGGGGAGGACCGGCAGCGGCGGGCCATGCTCAGCGAGATCATCAAGCTGGCCGGATCGGCCCCGGAGTTTGATCTCTACCGCCGCCAGACCCAGAGCCGGCGGGGAGGAGGTGGGGCGCTGCCGCCCCAACTGCAGCAGTTCGCCCTGCTCCGCACCGGTCAGGAAGAGGCTCGCTTCCGGGGCATCGTTCCGGAGACGGCCCTGGAGCTGGCCCCTTCCGTCCGCCACACCGACGGCCTCCTGGGGGAGTTGGAATTTTGGCTGCAGGCGGTGGGAATTTATGAAAATCCTCTGACCGCCGCGGCCGTGGACAGCGAACTGTCGCTGCTCCTGGCCGAGCCTTACCAAAAAGCCCGGTGGCTGCCCAACCCCTTCCGCCCCGCCTATGATCGGCTGCCCTTTATTGCCAACCTCCGGCAGGCTACCATTATGGTGGGCCGCCTGGATGGTCCCAGCCCGGAGATCGCCCGACGCCTGGTGGACGATGCCCTGGCCGTGGAGGCCGAGGGTTTACAGGGCACCTTTTACATAGACGCCCGGGGCTTGCAAGGCGATCCCAAGACCAACGGCTACGTCCAGTTTGACAACCAACTCCGGCAATTGGCCGACTATATCCGCCAACAGACCACCATGCCGGTGGTCTTGAACAACGAACCGGGGCTCTTCCCGGCTGGGGCCGGGCTGTCGGCGGCCCTCTACGTGGGCTGGTATTCCCTGGGCAAGTATGTGGACGCCTTCATCTGGCAGCGGGGGGCGGTGGCCTATCATGTGGCCAGCGCCGAGTGCGTCACCCTGCACCGGACGCAGGCCGAGGTCTGGTGCAAACGCCTCCTGGAAAAAGGGGTGGCGGCCACCTTGGGGCCGGTAGCCGAACCCTACCTGCAGTCCTTCCCACCCCCAGAGGAGTTTTTTCCCCTGCTCCTGAGTGGTACCCTCCCCCTCTTGGAGGTCTATTACCGAACCATTCCCCATCTCTCCTGGCGGCAGGTATGCGTAGGCGATCCCCTCTATACGCCCTTCCGCCAACGCTCACCCCGGCGGGAGCATCAGGCCAAACCCTGATTCCTACCGACTTTTCTCAGACCAGCAACCGGGCTTCGGCCGCACTCAACTCCTTTTTGGCCCGGAGCAGCGCCTGATATTTCCGGGCGGCCTTTTCCAGATTGCCGGCGGCCATGGCCTGGAGCAGATCGCCCTCCAGTTCCGCTACCTCCAGACGGAGGTAATAATCCATGGATTCCTTCAGGTGGGCCAAGACGATCTTGCCGGTGAGGATGGGGTGGTTGTTGGTGACATTGGCATCCTGGAAACGGGTGCCGTGCTCCAACTCCACTTCCAGACCCATGATAAAATCCCGCAGCGGGATGGGCATGTTCTCCACGTTCACCACTGCCAGGATTTTCTGCGCCTCAGCCTCGGTTACCGCCGGCGGCTCGGGCAGTTGGGTCCAATCCCGCAGACCCAGCTCCCGACAGACGCGTTGGACTTCCGCTACAGGGATATAGTCAGGCAGCTGCATAGGTTTCCTCCTGTTTTAGCCGGTGATGGCGTTGGTGGTTGGAGGCGGCCTGGAGCCGCCGGTTGGTGCCAGCCCCAATTATTATACTGTAGTTCGCCTCCAGTGTAAAAAATCCCGCTGCCGCCGGGTTAAATTTCAACTTAGAGCCCTGATAAAAAAACCCGCCGGATGCAGTAACCGGCGGGTCGGAGAATTGGTGTCGCAGGGGGTGCGGTTATTCCCAGGCCTCTTCCACTTTGCTGAGGATGGCCAGTTTCACCGGCTGCACCTTGCGGTAGACCTCGGCCGGGGGACGCAGGTGCCCGTCCACGGTGAGGAGATCCCGGTCGATGGCGATGCCGAAAAGGCGCTCATTCTCTTCCAGGTAGGGTTTGATGAGCTGCCAATCGGCTTCGGTAAAGGGCACCAGTTCGCCGCCGTTGAGCTGTTCCGGCACCACCATCTCGTACGGGTCCCGGATATAAACGGCGCCGCCCGAGGCCAGGGAGAAGAGGTTGGAGCCGGGGTACGGCGTGGCCTGGCGGCGCAGACGGCCCCGTTCATCGTACTCCAAGCCGTTGACGATGACAAAACCGCCGTCTTTGAAGACATCCCCGGCCATGAAGGATTCGGCCAGAAAGTCCAGGGCCGTGCCGTTGATCACCACCCGGGGCCGGCCCACGGCGTTGATCAGGGGGCGGCCGGCGGCGTTGCCCAGGACATACACCTCCCCGCCTTTGGCGCCATACATAAAGGTCTGGCCCACATCGCCGTAGACCACCAGCTTGCCCCGCTTCATGATCTGGCCCAACTGATCCTGGGCATTGCCGTGCACGTGGATCTCCATGCCGTCGATGCCCGAAGCCAGGTAATCGCCGGAGCTGCCATAGACATCGATGCGCACCCCATCCGTGCCCAGGCCGAAGCCGCAGCCGGTGAAGCGCTGGCCCCGATAGCCGTAAACCAGAAAGCGTTTCCAACCCAGGTGATAGGCCTGCACCTGATAGCGGGCATCGCAGTCGTCGCCTTCGGGTGGGAAGCCGGAGGCGTCCACCACCAGAACCGCATCAGCCCGGGGCGGGCCGGTGAGCCGGTCGCGGCTCTGCCAATCCAGGTGGCGGTAGCGGCTGGGGTGCTCCTCCCCCACCGTGGGGGTGGCCCGGAAGATGGTGGTGAGGGCATCCATGGTCAATCGAACGATATTGCTCCGCTTTTTGTCGCCCGGATCAAAGCGCCGGTCGTTGACCAGGGTCAGGCCATTGATAATGGCGCCCTTCAGCTGGTCGCTTTCCTGGGCCAGGCGGGTAAGGACCTGGAGGCGCTCCAGGTAATTGGCGTAATACCATTTGGGCAGCCGTTGACTCAAAAAGGTATAGAGGCTGCGGCCGGTGTCGTCGGCCAAGAGGCCCCGTAGTTCGGCGGTGAGTTCCTCTTCCCGTTCGGGGAGGAGTTCGGGCACCTCGCCGCTCCAGGCCTTCTGATGCCAGGGCAGGGTCTTGGGCACCCCGAATTTATCGTAGCAGTGCAATACATGGCGGCCGTTGTGGGGCTCCAGGGAGAAGATGTAAGCGCCGCCGTCGGTGTGGCTGCCGCCCCGGGCGTTCCAGTAGACATCGGCCACCGGGCAGATGCGGGGGTCCTCCTGGGCCAGGCTGCTTAAGGTGGCGTCGATGGCCTGTTTTTCCGAGCAGAGCAGGCCGATCTGGACTTCGCCTTCCTGCAGGGCAAAAACCTGGGGCCGGAGCATGGAGGTATCGGTGATGCCGATCAATTCGTAGCGGCGTTTTTCCGGATCGTTCCGGGCGATGATGAAGAACCAGGGGCCGTCCGGAGAGCCGTGGATATGGGTGGCCTGGATCCAGCGGTAAATCTCCCGGCGTTTGGCCGGCAGCAGATCGAAATCCCGCTCCGTGGTGGGGGCCAGGGCTTCAATGACGTATTCCAGAGGATAGCCGTAGATGCGATGCAGGAGATCGAACATCAGCACGGCCACCTCCGTATCCGTCAGGAAGAGGGGGTATGTCTGGCGCTGACTCAAATACTCGCTCACCGAATGGTAATTGGCGAAATCGCCGTTGTGCACCAGGGCCATGTTCAAGGCGGCAAAGGGGTGGGCGCCGCCGGGGTGCCAGACCCGGCCCCGGGTGGGGTAGCGCTGATGGGCGATCCAGATGTGGGCCTTGAAATCCAGGAGGTTGTAATACAGCGCCGCCTCTTCGGCATAGCCGACGATCTTCAGGATCATGACGTTGCGGCCCTGGGAGAGGACAAAGGCCTTTTTTTCCCCCAGCGAGGCGTAATAGGTCTGATTCAGTTTATAGCAATTCTGGGAGACAAATTCGTCCTCCACCCGCCGCCAGGCCAGGCCGTGGAGCTGATGGCGCTGGATGAAATGCTGGAGGACCTCGGTCTTGACCCGGACGAAGTAGCGCCAGACTTCCGGCGGTTCCACCGTCAGCCCGGGGAGGTCCCGCCAATCGGCCATGGCCGGCACCCGGCCGGTGGCATCCACCCGGAAGAACGGCTTGATGAAATTTTCTTCCACCTGCGCCCTGACTCCCGGATCCAGGAAGGCGATCTGCAGCAGGTAATCTTCATCCAGGATCTCCCGGCTGACCCCCAAACTGTCTGGATCCAGGCCGACCGCGGCAATGCCGCCGCCTTTGCCGTTGCCGCGATTGTGCATCTGCACCGAGGGTTGGAAGATATGGCGCCCGGAGACCGGGACGCTGGCGGCAAAGCCGGTGACGCCGCAGCCGCCTTCGGCCTCGGGTTCGATGATTTGGCCTGGTTGATACGTCGGCCGCAGGTCCCGGCGGCTGGCCAGGAGCTTTTCGGCAAATTGGTAGGGATTATCGGCTTTCATTGCTGCCCTTTATACGTAACGCCCCGGCGCAGGTCATCCTCCACCGGGCGGTCATAATAGTCCAGATGTACCATGAGATCGGTGCGGCCCACCAGCTCACTGATGCTTTTCAGCCCCAGGCGCCGCAGAATCTCCTTTAATTGCCAGACCCAGGCATAGTACATGTTGCTGATCCGGTTTAAGCCCCATTCCACCTGCATCATCTGGGTCAGTTCCGGATCGGTGGTGGCAATGCCCCGGGGGCAGCCCCGGCCCGATTCGCAGTTGTAGCAGCGGGTGCATTCCAGGGCTACCATCTCGGCGGTGCCGATGACGACGCCGTCAGCCCCCAGGGCAATGGCCTTGGCCACATCAAAGGCGGTGCGGATGCCGCCGGAAGCGATGAGGGTGATGCGGTCCCGGATCCCTTCCTGGCGCAGGAATTGATGCACCTTGGGAATGGCATACTCGATGGGCATGGCGATATTTTTCTTGGCAATATCCGGCGCCGCACCGGTGCCGCCGTAGCTGCCGTCCAGGTGAATGATGTGGGCTCCGGCATCATAGCTGCCCACCGCCACCATGTCCACATCGGTGGGCGTGGAGACCTTGACGGAGACCAGACAGCGGGGATTGACCTCTTTGATCCAGTCCACGTGTTTCTTATGGTCTTCCACCGAATAGACGCTGTGGAAGGGGAAGGGTGAAAAGAGGGCGCTGCCGGCCACTGCTTCCCGCATGCGGGCCACGGCCGGGGTGACCTTGTCGCCCAACAGGTGGCCGCCCAACCCCGGTTTGGCCCCCTGGGCATACTTGAACTCCACCACCCGCACCCGCTGGATGGTGTCCTCCCGCACCCCGAAGAGGCCGGTGGCCACCTGAGTGATGATATAGTCATCATAGGGCATGAGGGCTTCGGGATAACCTCCCTCACCGGTGCAGGTCATGGTATGCCATTTCACCGCGGCCTGGGTGCGGGCCAACATGGTGTGGAGACTGATGGAGCCGAAAGACATGCCGCCGCCGTACCAGGGCACCGCCAACTTCACCTGAGGCCGACCATCGGCCCGGCGATTCAGGACCAGATCCAGGGAGATCTCATCATGGCTGAGTTTGGAGTCCTTGAATTCCCGGGGAAAAATGAAGCGCATCTTGTCAAAGCCCCCCCCGGAATCGCCGATGCGGTATTCCAGATCAGTGTAAGGCAAGGTGCCGAATTCGGCCATCCACCAGGTGCTCAACAGCAGATCGGCGGTCCAGCGCTTGTCGCCGAAGGACCGGTAATTGGGGTTCTGGACCAGACGCAGGGCGTTTTCCGGACATTGATCGATACAATAAAACGATTCCTGCTGACATTTAAACCCCAGGCAGCGATAGCTCAGGGGCCGCCGGAGGATATGATTCCCGGCCCAGGCATGGACGCCATAGGGACAGACTTCCACGCACCGCCCGCATTTAGTACATTTCTTCTCATTGCGGATGACCCGGTACTTGCTCAGCGGGTTCTTAAAGCGGCAGCCGGTGACTTCGGGCTGCAGCTCTATCGGGCCGTCAGCCGTATATATTTTTTCTGCAGGTAAGGTCATGGGTTGCTGACTTCCTTGGAAAAAGTTGTTGTATTACCCCTCAGGGACCGTCATCACAGGGAAAAGGGATGAGGGATGAGGGAAAAGGAGAAAAATCAAATTATTTTTTCCCTGCATCTCTGACCTTTAATTGGGATCCCGCTCCAGGGTTTCGGAACCGGGCGGGGCCTTGAACAGGGGCGCAAAGATTTCCCGTTCCAGATCTTCGGCGAACATGGCCCGGCCCACTTCCCCCCGCAGGCGGCGGACCTCCCGCAGTCCCATGGCCCCCAGGACCTCCAGGAGCTGGTTGTTCCAGGCGCCCATCAGGTTCACTAAACGTTGTCTGCCCCGGCGTTCGTGGATGCCGCCCAGGTCTACGGGGCAATCGTCCCCCTCCTGACAATGGGAGCAGAGGCGGCATTCCAGGGCCAAGAGGATGGGCAGGTCCACGGCCACACAATCTACCCCGCAGAGGATGGCCTTGGCCACATGCTCGGCCATGGCGATGCCGCCGCTGGCCACCAGGGTGACGGCATCCCGCAAAACCGCCTTGACCAAGCGGAGATGGACTTCCCGAATGAGGTCTTTGAGATGTTTATCCTGGGCCTCGGCAAACCCCTGGGCATGGTTGTCGGCCTTGAGATGGAGGATTTCCGCCCCGGAACTGGCCAAGGCCTCGCAGCGCGCCACCGCCTGGCCCGTGGCCGGAATGGCAATGCTCACCAGCAACTGGGGATAACGGGCCTTGACCTGATCCAATTCCTCGGTAATATTCGGGTGATCCCAGAGTTCCACCGCCCGCACCGAGGCCAGGATGGGGTCGGCCAGATTCAGAGTCCCGGGCGCATATTGGGGCATGAGATGGGCGGCCAGGGGCGTCAGGCCAGCGGTGAGACCCTCCCGGGGGATGATGGCCAACGTCTCCAGAGTCTGGGCGGCCAGGGCCATGATCAGCCGGATCTTGGCCTTATTCACCCCGATGTCCGGTTCGGTCAGGAGCACCGGCAGAGGGAGCTCCACCAGAGGGAAGACCGGCATGGTCAGCTCCCCGGCGGCATTAAAGGCCAGGAAAAGGGGTTTGCGGCCCAGGTCCACGGTGGTGCTGATGTATTCCCGGCCGTGGATGCCGTCCCGGGTGGGACGGACGATTTCGGACATGTCAGTCCAGATGGAGTCGAACCCCGGCCCCTTGAAGGGCCCGCCGTAACCGGCCCCGGACACCGGGATGCGGCCGGTCTCGGCCTGGTACCAGGTGGTGGTGATGATCTCTTTGGTCCAATAGGAGTCGCCCAGAAGGTTGTATTCCGGGTTCACGGCCTTGGCGACCAACTCCCGGGGACAGCCCTGCACACAGCGGAAACAGTTCTTGCAGAGGCTGTCGATGGTGTCCGTCAGGCTGCGGTCGTCAAAGGTCCGGTTCCGGAAGGCCTCATAGGGGCAGGTCTCTTTGACGCAGCGGGTGCAACGCAGGCAGCCTTCACCCCAATCCAGCACCGTGCCCTTGCCCACCGCCTTAAACCGGGGCGGCACCTGGTGGACCGGAATATGGTATTTTTTGGGCATGGCGAGCTTCTCCTACAACCGTTGGTCCGGCCGTACCACCCGCCGGGGGCCGCCGGCGCCGGCCTTGGACCAATCCATGCTGGGCTTGACGTTATAGAGACGCTCCAATTCTCCCAGGCTCTGCAGCCGGTTACAGATCTGCTCCCAGGCGCAGGGCACCGGCGGGTCATAGGCATGGGCCATATTAATCTCGCATAGCCCATTGCTGGCCCCGCCGCAGGGCCCGTTCAGCAACCGTTTGGCACACCGGGAGATGGGGCAGATGCCGCCGGTATATCCCAACTGGCAGTCGCCGCAGCCCCGGCAGTTCTCCAGCCAGACGCCCCGTTCCGCCGTTTCCCCTAAAAATAGGGTGTTTAAGGCCGGGAAGACCGGGATCTTCTCCAGCCTGGCGGCCAAGGCCTGGACACCGGCGCCACAGGCCAGGGACAGGACCGCCTCAACCTCCTGGGCCGCCGCCACCACGTCCACCAGAAATTCCTGAATACACTGCCGATCCACGCTGGTTTCCTTGAGCTCCACCTCCCGGCCGGCCATCTGGAAGGCCATTTGCAGGGCCGCGGCTAGCTCTGCCGTCTCCCGGCGGCCGCCACAGGCACTCTCGGCCACACAGGTATCACAGCCGGCCAACAGGATCTTCTTGTAGCCGGTCAACATCTCTTGTAATTCTTGCAAAGATTTGCGCTGTCCAACAATCATGTCTGCTCCTTTACGCCGCCGGTCGGGGTCGGGCCGGGTTGGGGGGAAGGTCTTTGAGTCGCAGCTGGATCTCCGCCGCCGTGGCGGCTAACCCCTCGGGACTGCCGGCTGCCACCCGGGAAAAGCCCAGACGGGCTACTTCCAACCCCAGTTCGGCGAGATAACTCTGGGCATGGGCCACCCGAAAACCCATGCGGGTGCTGCCCTCCGCCAGTTGGCAATACTGCTCCGGACATCCCACCACCCAGACCAGGTCGGCGCCCTTGGCCAGAATACGCAGCAGGTGGAAGGCCTCCACTTTGCTGCTGCAGGGCTCCTGAATGATGCGGCCGCTGATGCCGACCTCCTGCAAGGCCTGGCGCAAGGCTGACGGCTGCGGCACCGCCTGCGTGCAGGCCAGCACCACCACCTCTGGTTTCGGCGTCATTCCTACCCCTTTCCAAAAATTTATCGTAATTTATTATTATAGCACACTTGGTGCAAAAGGAAATATTTATTACTTATTTTGTTTTGACAAATAGAGGGGTAGGAGAATCCCACCCCTCAGAGCTGCAGTTCCCTAATTGCGGCCAACACGCCGGCAACTAGAGGATGGGCAGATACCGTTCAATCTCATAGTCGCTGACGTGCATGCGATAGCGGTCCCATTCGATCTTTTTGTTTTCCAAGAATTTGGTATAGATATGCTCACCCAGGGCCTCGCGCACCAGATCGCTCTTTTCCACTTCCTCGATGGCTTCATAGAGGCTGCCGGGCAGGGATCTGATGCCCAGTTGCTGACGTTCCGCCTCGGACATATGGTAGATGTCCACTTCCACCGGGTCGGGCAGCTGGTAGTTCTTTTCAATGCCTTTGAGGCCGGCGGCCAGCATGACGGCGAAGGCCAGATAGGGGTTGCAGGCCGGATCGGGGGCCCGGTATTCGATGCGGGTGGCCGCCTCTTTGCCGGGTTTGTACATGGGCACCCGCACCAGGGCGGAGCGGTTGCGCCGGGCCCAGGCGATGTAGACCGGGGCTTCGTAGCCGGGGACCAGCCGTTTGTAGGAGTTCACCCATTGGTTGCAGATGCCGGTGATCTCCCGGGCATGGGTCAGGATGCCGGCGATGTATGACTTGGCCACGGTGGACAAATGATACTGATCCTTGGGATCATAGAAGGCGTTTTTGCCACCCTGGAAGAGGGACTGGTGGGTGTGCATGCCGCTGCCGTTGATGCCGAAGATGGGCTTGGGCATAAAGGTGGCATAGACGCCGTGCTGCCGGGCGATTTCCTTTACGGCCAACCGATAGGTCATGGTCTTGTCGGCCATCTTCAGACCTTCATCGTAGCGCAGATCGATCTCGTGCTGCGAGTCGGCCACTTCGTGGTGGGAATATTCCACCCGGATGCCCATCTTTTCCAGGGCGAAGATGGTTTCCCGGCGCAGGTCGTTGCCCCGATCCAAGGGCGTGGTGTCAAAATAGCCGCCCCGATCCAGAATTTCGGTGCTTTCGTTGTCGGCGAAGTAGAAAAATTCCAACTCCGGGCCGGTGTAATAGGTGTAGCCCTTCTCCGCCGCTTTGGCCAGCATGCGCTTCAACACATAGCGGGGATCGCCGGGATAGGGGGAGCCATCCGGCTGCAGGATGTCGCAGAACATTCGGGCTACCGGTTGATCATCGGGCCGCCACGGCAGGATCTGGAAGGTGGTGGGATCGGGTTTGGCGATCATATCGCTCTCTTCGATCCGGGAGAACCCCTCAATGGAGGAGCCGTCGAAGCCCATACCCTCGGTCATGGCCTCTTCCAATTCCGATGGCCGAATGGAGAAACTTTTCAGGACCCCCAAAATGTCCGTGAACCAGATCTGGATAAAACTGATCTGCCGATCCTTAACTGTCTGAAAAACATCTTCCACCGTTTGACAATTCATATGCTACCTCACTCATTGAAATTTTTAGATAATATTTCCTGATCGAAAACCTATTAAGCACATTGGCAACTACCGTGCCAAGAATATTTTTATAGTAATAACTGTTAGTTAATTCTCTGCCAATTGATTACCGAGCAACAAAATTGTAAGAAAATGAGCGCCGGATTACTTTTTTGTGAAAGCTCCTGGAGGTCAATGGCCGGCTGCGGGGGAGCCGATTTTTTTCCGTTCATCGATGTCGCCGGGATACATCACCGCTTCATGGCCCCGTTCCCGGGTGCGAATACGGATGGCTTCTTCCACGCTATAGACAAAGATGAGGCCATCCCCAGCCTCGCCGGTGTAAGCGGCATCCAGGATGGTTTGGATGGTTTCCTCAAGATTATGTTCCGAAAGGATGATGTTCACCTGCATCTTGGTGAGCATGTCCACCTGATAGGTGCCGGAGCGCCCTGACAGCCTGATCCCGCCCTGACGGCCGTGCCCCCGGATCTCGAAGATATTTAGGCCGACGATGCCGATGGCCTCGAGGGCCACCTTGACATCGTTCACTTTATCTTCCCGGATAATTGCTTCAATCTTTTTTAACATATTTTATTGCCTTCTAGGAATAGGCCCGTTCGCCGTGGGCACTGATATCCAGACCGACTTCTTCTTCCATGGGGGTCACCCGGAGACCGATGCTCAAATCCAGGAGTTTGGCCACCAGGAAGGTAAGACCGAAACTAAAGACAATGGTGACCACAATCCCCAGGAGCTGCACCCAGATCTGGGCCGGGTTGCCGAAAAACAGGCCATTGGCCCCGGCCCGGTTCACTTCCACCGTGGCAAAGAGACCGGTGGCCACCATGCCCCAGGTGGAGGCCATCCCATGGCAGGCCCAGACATCCAGAGATTCATCGAGGCCGCGCTTATCCCGGAAGCGGATGGCGTAGTAACTCAAGGGAGCAGCGACGGCGCCGATGACCAGGGCAGCCAGGGGGTTGATAAAACCAGCGGCCGGGGTGACCGCGGCCAAACCCACCACCATACCCGTGCAGATGCCCAAGGTGCTGGGGCGGCCATCCAGCCAACTAAGCACCATCCAGACCAGGCCGGCCATTGCCGCCGAACTGTTGGTGGTCAGCAGGGCATTGACCGCCACGCCGTTGGCCGCCAGGGCACTGCCGGCATTGAAGCCGAACCAGCCGACCCATAAGAGTCCCGCGCCCAAGACCGTGAGCGGGATGTTATGCGGCTCCATGGTAAACCTGCCGAACCCCTTGCGGGGGCCGATGACTAAGGCAAAGGCCAGGGCTGAGAAACCGGCGGCGATATGCACCACGGTGCCGCCGGCGAAATCCAGGAGCCCCAGGGTGCCCAGCCAGCCGCCTTTGCCCCAGACCCAGTGGCAGAGGGGATCATAGACCAGGGTGGCCCAGACGAGACTGAAGAGGAGAAAACTTTTGAACCGCACCCGCTCCACAAAGGCTCCCGTAATGAGGGCCGGCGTGATCACCGCAAACATCATCTGATAGGCGGCAAATAAGCCGTGGGGAATGGTGGGGCCATAATCCGGACTGGGGGCCGCCCCCACACCCTGAAGTCCCAAATAATTCAGGCCGCCAATAAAGCCGCCAATGTCCTCTCCAAAGGCCAGGGAATAACCATAGAGCACCCACTGGACGCCGATGAGGGCCATGAAGATGATGCTCAGGGTGAGGGTCGACAGGATGTTTTTGCGGCGCACCATACCGCCGTAAAACAGTGCCAAGGCCGGCGTCATGAGCAGCACCAAAGAACAACAGACCAGGACCCAGGCAGTGTCGCCGGCGTTGATGGCAACCTCCATAGCACATTCCCTCCTTTGGCGGGCGTGAAGTTTCTCCGCCACCCAGATACAGCGGGAGAAACAGTATTATTGAAAATTTCATGGGTTAACAACCAGCAGGATTAGGTGCTTTCCGGCGCCGGTGTTCCCTCCATGGCTAAATTGGCTTAATTCTTGAATCAAAAGTCATGCCAATTGAGTTAAATAATTATATCAAGCCCTTATAGATTAAGAGCTGTATACAGTATTACATTATTGTGATAATTCTTGAAGGGATCTTGACAATATCGTAATTATAGAGGCCTTGAGGAGTATCGTCAGGCAGGTCGCATTGTGCCAAGGAGCTCTGAGGGGGATGGGAGGACGGCTCGATGGCGGTTGAGGCTAAGAGAAACAGGCGGGAGGAGGAACCTGCAGGCCAAGAAGCCGTCTGGGCCCCAGGATAGGGGGAGGAGGGTCATCTGACCCTCCCCCCGCATTTATCTTACATATCTGTAAAATAAGCCTTAACGGCGATACCCCAAGATTTTTTCCACTTCATCGGCATCCGAGTCCATGACATAAGGGATGCCGGAGATCTTGGCCGCTTCTTCGGTCAGGGCCACCAGATCGTCCCGGCTGATATACTTCAGGGCGAATTTGCGGGCCCCGGCCATGAACTGCTGCAGACCCTGGGTCATGCGGCTGATGTAGCTGTACATCCCGAGGGCGCCCGGGGGTATGACACCATATTGATCAAGAGGAAATTTGCGGCGCAAGGTGGCGGCTTCGGCAAAGTGTTCCACATAAGCTTCTTTGCAGTCCCGCTCCTCCCGCTTACACATGGATTCCAACTTCCGGCCTTCATTCGTGCCTACCATGGCGGCGGTCATGATGGAACGGCCCATGCAGGCGAGTTTAACGTAAGGGGCTCCCAGGGCCAGGCCTTTGAAGACATGGTCCTCTAAAGACAAGCCGCCGGCGATGGCGCAATCCGGCACGAATTCACCCTTCTCGTCCAGATACTTCAGGTATTCATAGAGGAGGCATTCTAGATAAACCGTCGGGATACCCCATTCGTTCATCATCCGCCAGGGGCTCATGCCGGTGCCGCCGCCGGCGCCGTCCACGGTGAGTAGGTCAATTTTGGCCTGGGAGGCAAATTTTACGGCCCGGGCCAGGTCAGCAGGACGATAAGCACCGGTCTTTAAAGAGATGCGTTTGGCACCCACTCGCCGGAGATGCTCCACTGATTTGTAGAATTCGTCTTCATCAACCATGCCCAGTCGGGAATGCCGTTCAAATTCTTTTATGCCTTTGGCCAACCAACGCTCCTCGGTGGCCGGATCATTGGGATCAGGTAGCACAATATACCCCCGGTCCCGCAGGAGTTTGGCACGTTCCATAGTGTGGAGCTTGACTTCACCGCCAATATTTTTAGCTCCCTGACCCCATTTCAATTCAAAAAATTCAACCCCTAATTTTTCGATGACGTACTCGGGGACCCCTAACCGGCCGTCTTCGACGTTGGCCTGGACGATGATATCTCCCCGTCCCTGGTACCAATCTTTAAAGGTTTTCACCCGTCGGGCCATTTCCGGAGAATGGACGACGCGACCCTTTTTGATTTCAGCCTGGGGATCCATGCCACAGACATTCTCGCCGCAGACGATAATAATACCGCTGATGGCAGCCCCGATGGCCATGGCTTCCCAATGCACCCGGGCAATTTCGGTGGAACCGAGTGCGCCGGTGAAACAGGGGAAGCTCAACTTGATTTTGTGCTCCACCCCGATTTCGGCAGTTACATCCACGGCCGGGAAAGTGGCCTTGTCAGAATCAGCCTCGATGCCGACGGCCCCCACACAGGTGCCTTGCACATTAAAATGCGAAAAATCCACCGGGTAGTCTTTGTCGGCGCCGGCCGTGACATTACCAAAGGGTTGGGGATACAGCATTTCCCGTCCCCTGATGGCCGAACGGCCGATTTCGCAGGGCCCGGGACAGCTATCCAGACAGGTGACACAAATACCGGAAATGGGCGCGGGTTTCACCCGGGTTTTGGTCAAGGTGGCAGGACTACGGTTGGGATTGCTGAACGTCATGGATATTCCTCCTTTAGGGTCATGAACTGGCCGGATGTGGCCAGCTATTGTTGCCGGATATCAACAAACTTACAAGATTGTCGGCCTAAGGGCAGCAGAGGCCGAGGACCGAGATAGGCAACTATTTTATATCTCAAGGAAAATCTCTTCCCTGTGAGGGGCCGCCCCCAGCGCCACCGGTGGAGGCTGGATCTGGCAATAAATCAGCGAAATTGACAACTATCGAAAAACATTCAGAGTATTTTAAAAAACCGCAATTTCTAACAATGATGTAAGATAGCTATTATATTTATTACAAAAATGTAACAATAATGACATACCCACACCTAGATAGGTGGCTCTGGCGGCCACCTGAGGCTGGGGGGCTGCCTTCGGGGGTATGAGGCGGTCTGACACCGCGGGCTGCCAGGGGGGGGTGAGCCCCATCTCCTGGGGCGATCACGGGCGTATCCCGGGGTCAATCCTCCTGAGGCGAGGGGTATGTGGTGGCAGGAGGGCTCCATCCGGAGGGTTGCCGGCCTGCCGGGGCGGTTGTAAGGGCCGCCTGTCAAGGTGGTGTCCCGGGCCGTGGTCGGCTCCAGTCACCGTAACCAGTTATACTGCAAGCTCCATACCATTTCCGCAGATCCCGGCCGGTTGCCGGGAGCGAGAGCTTTTTCCCGATGAGGGCCGCATCCGGGTCGGAGACTCCGGCCTTCCGGAGAGGGCAAACCGGTCCGGTCAGGGCTGGCGGGCGGCCGGGATGCCCCGGTCAGGCGGGGGAGAATGCTCAAGGTTGATGGCGCCAACGAGAAGGTGCTGGGATGCCCCGGTCAGGCGGGGGAGAATGTCATTATTTTTGTGACAGGAAAATCATAGCCCACGTGATTTTTAATAGTTGCCGGTTCTGATAGCTTTGCTAAAATTAAATTTCTCTGTGATGGATTCAGCAGTCTGCCTCGCCCTTGGCTCCCAAGGGCAGTCAGGGGAAATTTTACGTATCGGAGTCGCCTATGAAGACAGTGGCCCAAAAGATCCAGGAATTAAAAGAAAAAGAAGCCCAGATCAAAGCGATGGGTGGGGCGGCGGCTGTGGCCAAACAGCACGAGTCCGGCAAACTCACCGCCAGGGAACGCCTGGATCATTTTTTCGACCCGGGAACTTTCCGGGAGACCGACATCTTTGTCAAACATCGCTGTGTCAATTTCGGCATGGAAAAAGTGGAGATCCCCGCCGACGGGGTCATCACCGGCTTCGGACTGGTCAACGGCCGGCCGGTCTTTGCCTTTGCCCAGGATTTCACCTCCCGGGCCGGTTCCCTGGGAGAGATGCATTCCAAGAAGATCACCAAGGTCATGGACTTGGCCTTGAAGGCGGGGGTCCCTTTTGTGGGGCTCAACGATTCCGGCGGCGCCCGCATTCAGGAAGGGGTGGACAGCCTCTCGGCCTACGGCCAGATCTTCTATCGGAACGCCATCGCTTCGGGGGTCATCCCCCAGATCTCGGCCATCATGGGGCCCACCGCCGGAGGGGCGGTCTACTCCCCGGCCATGACCGATTTTATCTTTATGGTCAAGAACACCTCCTACATGTTCATCACCGGCCCCGATGTCATCAAGAGTGTCACCGGCGAGGAGATCACCTTCGAGGACCTGGGCGGGGCCATGGCCCACAACACCAAGAGCGGGGTGGCCCACTTCGCCTGCGAGGATGACCGGGATTGTCTGGATCAGATCAAACGGCTGCTCAGTTTCATCCCCAACAATAACATGGAGGATCCGCCCCGGGTGGCCTGCAGTGATCCCGTCAATCGGGAAGATGCGGGGCTGGACAGTCTGGTCCCCGACAGCCCCCAGGCCTCCTATGACATGTATGACCTGATCCGCAGCATTGTGGATGATGGTGATATCTTTGAGCCCCACCATTATTATGCCCAGAATATCATCACGGCCTTTGCCCGCCTCAACGGTCGGAGTGTCGGCATCATCGCCAACCAGCCCCGGGTGTTGGCCGGTTGTCTGGATGTGAACGCTGCCGACAAGGCCACCCGTTTCATCCGTTTCTGTGATGCCTTTAATATTCCCCTCCTGACCATCGCCGATGTGCCCGGCTATCTGCCCGGCAGCGATCAAGAGTGGCATGGCATTATCCGGCACGGAGCCAAGCTCTTGTGGTGCTACTCCGAGGCCACGGTGCCCAAGCTGACCTTGGTGACCCGCAAGGACTATGGCGGTTCCTATCTGGCCATGTGTTCCCGGGATCTGGGGGCCGATATGGTCTTTGCCTGGCCCACCGCCGAGATTGCCGTCATGGGCGCTTCCGGGGCGGCCAACGTCATCTTCCGCAAGGAGATTAAAGCCGCGGCTGATCCGGCGGCCAAGCGGGCCGAGATTATCGCGGAATACGAGAACCTGCTCTATAACCCCTATATTGCCGCTTCCCGGGGGTTTGTGGATCAGGTCATCGTGCCTCGGGAGACCCGTCCCCGGCTCATCGAAGCCCTGGAGATCCTGAGCACCAAGCGGGAGACGCTGCCGCCCAAGAAGCATGGGAACATACCGGTCTAACCGCGTGAGGAGAATGTCATGAGTATCAGCAAGCCCCCCGTCATGGCCGCCATTACGGCTGCCATTGCGGCCTATCTGGCCGACGAGGAGGCGGCCCTGCTGCAGCAGCAGCAGGCTGTCGCCCTGATGAGTCTGGCGGCGTTGGGTGGCGTCCCGGCACCTCCCGTCAACCTCTGGGCCCTGTCCGGTCGGCAACAATCCATGCAGCTGCGGCTGCTGACACAACGCCGCAGTTTACGATAAGGTTCCTTTTTCAGGAGCTGGGGGCGAAAGGGCCGGCGGTCAAACCCCGGCAGTCGCTGCTTCCGGCACCTGACCACTTTTAGCTCAAAGGAGTTCTTATGGCTGGGAAAAACCCCGTTAAATTCACCGATACCACCTTTCGGGATGGACACCAATCCCTGCTGGCCACCCGGATGCGCAGCGAAGACATTATCCCCTTCATGCAGCGCATGGATGAGATGGGTTATTTTGCCCTGGAGGTCTGGGGTGGCGCCACCTTCGACACCGCCCACCGTTTCCTGGGCGACGACCCCTGGGACCGCATCCGCCTCATCAAGGGCATCCTCAAAAAGACCCCCACCATGATGTTGCTCCGGGGTCAGAACCTGGTGGGTTACCGCAACTACGCCGACGACGTCACCTACCGGTTCGTGCGCTACGCCGCCGAAGCCGGGGTGGATATCTTCCGGGTCTTTGACGCCCTCAATGACCGGCGCAACTGGGAAGTGGCGGTCAAGGCCCTCATGGATGCCAAAAAAGAAGGCCTCATGGCCCATTTCCAGGCCGCGGTCTGCTATTCTCTGACCCAGCGGCGCATGGGCGGGCCCATCTTCAACCTGGAATACTACATCAAGTTCGCCAAAGAGTGCGAAGAGATGGGCGCGGACTCGGTGGTCCTCAAAGACATGGCCGGCATGTGTTCCCCCTACGATGCCTACCAGATCATCAAGGGCATGAAAGAGACCATCAAGATCCCCGTGGAATTCCACACCCATTACACCAGCGGCTCCGGTTCCATGAGCTATCTCAAGGCCATCGAGGCCGGGGTGGACGTCCTGGATACCTGCCTCTCTCCCTTTGCCCTGCGCACCTCTCAGCCGGCCATCGAGCCCTTGGTGGTGGCGGTGGAGGGGACGGAGCGGGAGACTGACATGGATCTGGCCAAGCTCATCGAGATCGGCTACGATCTGGAGAAAGTCGCGGTCAAATACCGGGATCTGCTGGATACCAGCAAAATGGCCCAGATTGACACCGGCGTGCTCCTGCACCAGATTCCCGGCGGCATGTATTCTAACCTGGTCAATCAGCTGAAAGAGCTCAACGCTTTGGACCGCATCCACGAGGTGATGGCCGAACTGCCCAACACTCGGCGGGAGCTGGGTTACCCGCCGTTGGTCACGCCCACCAGTCAGATCGTCGGCATCCAGGCGGTGATGAACGTCCTCTTCGGCCGCTACAAACAGGTGACGGCCGAAACCAAGGGCCTGGCCTTCGGTCTCTATGGCAAGACCCCGGCCCCCATGGATCCGGAAGTCCAGAAGCTCATCCTCAAGGGGTATGAGCGGGGTGAAGAGCCGACCACCAAGCGCCCCGGCGACATCCTGGAGCCCGAGTGGGAAAAGGCCGTGGAAGATACCAAGGGTATTGCCAAGAACGAAGGCGATGTCCTCATCTATGCCCTCTATCCCACTACCGGCATGCGCTTCCTGAAGTGGAAATACGGCTTGGAACCCGTACCCGAAGAGGTCAAGGGCAAGAGCCTGGAACAGATCAAACTGGAAGACGACGTCTACCTGACCATCAAGAAGAAAAACCTCTTCGCCAAGGTCAAGGAATATCTCGATAACCTGGAAAAACCCATTCCCGCCAAGGGTCCGGGACTGCGCACCTTCAACGTCTTTGTGGACAATCAGTACTACGAAGTGGAAGTGGAGTGCACCTCGGGCGCGCCGGTCATCACCGGGATAGCGCCGATGGCGGCCCCGGCCGCGGCCCCCAAACCGGCCCCGGCGGCCCAGCCGGCCGCCGCCCCCGCAGCCAAACCGGCTCCGGCCGCCCCCGCGGCCGAGTCCTTGGGAGCCGGCGAAGTGCCGCTGCGGGCCCCCATGCCGGGGATGATTATCAGCTACCAAGTCAAGGTAGGCGACAAAGTCAAAACCGGTGACCCGGTCTGCATCCTGGAAGCCATGAAGATGCAGAACTCTCTCAATGCCCCGGCTACCGGGACAGTGACGGCCATCAACTTTGAACCCGGGGCCAGTGTGGCCAAAGACGCCATCCTCCTGGTCATCGGCAAATAAGCAGTCGGGGAGTATCCAGGGGGCGGGCGGGTGCCTGCCCCCTTTTTCCCCCACTGAGGACGGTTCAACCGATTCCGTCGACAGACCCTGGCACCTCGGCCGCTGCTCCTCTGTTCATGTCCGACCACACTCAAGTTTTTCCGGTTTTTCAGACCCAGCCGTCGGTGCACGGCAGGTAGATGGGGAGAACTATGACCTTTGTGGCCAAAACCAATAACGCCGGCAAAGATAGGCGGATGGCGACCAAAGACGAGCTCCTGGCCGAGATTGCCGACCTCCGCCGCCGGTTGGCGGAATTGGAGGCCTTGGATGAGGAGCGGCAGCGGCTGAAACAGACGTTGCGGCGGGCTTATGATGCCCTGGAAGAACAGATCGAGGAGCGCACCCTGGAGCTGGTCCGGGCCAACGAACAGCTGCGCCAGGAGATTGAAGAGCGGAAACGCACCGAAGAAGAGCTGCAACGCCTCAAGGAATACCTGGAAAACGTCATCGACAACTCGGTGGATGCCATCGGCATCGTGGACCGCCATGGTAAATTCATCCTTTGGAATCGGCGGGCGGCAGAAATTTATGGCTACCAGTTTGAGGAATTAAGCGGCAAAACTGCCTTTGATCTCTATGCCGACCCCGAGGAACTGCGCCTCATGCTGAGCAAACTCCAGCGGGAGGGGGTAGTCCGGGAATACGAAATCACCATGAGGAAGAAGGACGGCAGCATCGTCCCCATGGATATCTCCATCAGTCTCCTGAAAGAGGGCAGCCGGACCATCGGCAGTGTCTGCGTGGCCCGGGACCTGTCCGAACGCAAGATCAACGAACAGGAGCTGAAACGGGCCAAAGAAGAACTGAGCCGCTATTCCCAGGAGCTGGAGCGCCAGGTGCGGGAGCGGACCCGGGCCATCACCAGCATCCTCCGGAACACCCCGGCCGTCGTCTATCTCAAAGACCATCACGGCCGCTACAAGTTGGTCAACCCCCGTTTCGAGGAGCTTTACGGCCTCAGCAATGAGGCCGTGCACGGCCAGACCGATCGCGACCTTTTCCCCCGGAGCATGGCCGCCCAGTTCGTGGCCCACGATCTCCGGGTCCTCCAGGAGGGGCGGGCCCTCCAGGTGGAAGAACAGATCAATCTGGCCGATGGCGTCCATACCTATCTATCGGTCAAGTTCCCCATTTATGACGAACAGGGGGAGCCAGAAGGACTCTGCGGCATCTCCACCGACATCACCGAACTGAAGAAGGCCCAGGAACAACTGCGGCTGCTCTCCGGCAGTATCATGGCCAGTCAGGAGAAGGAGCGCACGGCCATCGCCCGGGAACTCCACGATGAGTTGGGACAGATCCTCACTGCCATGCGCATGGACGCCGTCTGGCTCAGTGAGCGCCTCAAAGGCTCCGATCCCCCGGCGGTGGCCCGGGTCCAGGCCCTGTGCGGCCTCATTGACAAGACCATTGATGAAGTGCGGGGTCTGGCCATCCGCCTGCGGCCGGGCATGCTGGACGACTTCGGTCTGATAGACGCTCTGGATTGGTTCTGTAAGGATTTTGCCAAACGGACGGGCATTACCTGTAAGTTTAAGGCGGCTGAGCCCGTGGTGGTGGATAATCTCGTGGCCACCGCCGCCTACCGTATTGCCCAGGAGGCCCTGACCAACGTGGCCCGCCATTCCTTTGCCACTCGCGTGCAGGTTTCTCTGGGGGTGAAAAACGGTTCCTTCAGCCTGACGGTCAGGGATAATGGCCGGGGATTTCAACCCCAGCAGTTGGATGACTCCCTCTGTCTGGGGTTGGCCGGTATGCGGGAGCGGGCCGCCTTGGTGGGGGGCCAACTGGAGCTTACCTCCAAGCCTGATAAGGGCACCCGGGTCCATTTCCGGCTGCCTCTCACTCAACGGAGTTTTACCGTATGATACGTATTCTGCTGGCCGACGACCATTCCATTGTCCGCAGCGGCCTGCGCCGCATCGTCGAAGATGCCGGGGATATGGTGGTAATCGCCGAGGCCGCGGACGGTCGGGAGGCCATTCATAAGGTCCTGGAACAGCCGCCGGATGTGGCCGTCATTGATATCTCCATGCCCGGCCTGGACGGCCTGGAGGTCATCAGCCAGTTGCGCCATCACTACCCCAAACTGCCCATCCTGGTCCTGACCATGCATGAGGAGGAACAATACGTGGTCCGGTCCATCGCCGCCGGGGCCAATGGCTATATCACCAAACGTTCGGCCCCCGAGCAGCTGGTCAAGGCCATCCGCCGGGTGTATGAAGGCGGCCGCTTCCTCAGCGACAGTGCCGCAGAATCCCTGGCCCAACACCTGGCCGGCGGTACCCGCAACCGCTCTCCCCTGGAATCCCTCTCCAATCGGGAGATCCAGGTTCTGCGCCACCTGGCCCTGGGCCGTACCGTCAAGGAGATCGCCGAAGCCTACCACCTGAGCACCAACACGGTGCATACCTATCGGATCCGCCTCCTGAAAAAACTAAACCTCCGGAACAATGCCGAACTTTCCCTCTTCGCCATCCAGAATCGGTTGGTGGAGATTTAGTCAGAAAAGACCGTAGGCGGTAGGGAGAGGGCAGTTTGATCGGGCCGGCATCCTTGTCGACTCGGACCTGGAGCCGCTGCCTGGAGATTTTCCTGCCGCGCCGGTGAATTATATAATTTATGGTAATTACAAAGAATATGTAGTGTTAAGTTTCGAGTTTCAAAAGGGTCATTTTTAAAAGGCGGGCCTCCGTGCCCGCCTCAGGCAGCCAATGGCAGCGACTTTAATTTCCTTGGCTTGCGGGTGACTTTTATAACTTGTTTTCATCCGGAACCTCGAGATATGCCAGGGAAAGCGCTTGGAAGGGCATAATATCTCACGCCCTTGCAAAGAAATTTTTGCCGTTGGGCAATAAGACCCAGAGTCTGGCGCTCGATTCCGGATGGGAAATAATTAGGCAATGAGGGGAAAGAGTTATCCGTCCCAGGCGGCTTTTCTCAGGATCGGCAATTAATCGGTCAGAAGCAGAGGCGGCAGGCAGCTGCCATGTATCAACTGTTGGAAGGCCTGCTGGATGACGAGTCGGGTCTGTTCCGGCAGGGGCCAGTCGGACAGCTCAAGCAATGACACCAAGGCCAGGTCACTGCTGTCGGAGCCTGCCCGGGGGGTACCGGCCTTGGCCCGACAGAGGAAATCCAGGAGCACGTAGTGGTAGGCCACCACCCCCGCCTGATCCCGGACCAGGCGATTTACCACGGCGGTGAGGCCGATGATCTCGATTTCCAAACCGGTTTCTTCCCGCACTTCCCGGCGCAGGGCCTCTTCAAGGTTTTCGCCCACTTCCACGGCGCCGCCGGGCAGGCTCCACTCCCCCCGGGCCGGCTCCTGGCCCCGGCGGATCAACACGACCCCCTGATCACGAAAGATAATGCCGGCCACGCCCACAACGGGCTGCTCAGGATAGAAACGTTTCATGACATTGATACAGGCAGCCACTCAGCCTCGGGAGCCATCCTTACATCTCCAACCTCAGGGAGCGTTTCACCCGGATGGCGGCCTCACCGCCCACCGGGCACTTGTTTTCGCAGATGCCGCAGCCGATGCACTGATCCGGGTTGACCACGGGCAACTTTATTAAGACTTTTTTGCCATGGAGGTCAGGCACTTCCGCGGTATAAAAGCTGATGGCCTTTGGGGCGGTGGGGCAGTGTTCCTCGCAGACCAGACAGTCCCGGCCTTCGGTGTAGGGAATGCAACGGGAGCGGTTGATAAAGGCGGTGCCCAACGGCGAGGCGTGCTTGACGTCCAGGGGTAGCCTGGGAATGGCTCCCGTGGGACAGACTTGGGAACATAAGGTGCAGTTGTATTCGCAGTAGCCCAGACGGGGGACCAGCCGGGAGGTATAGAGGCCGTCCAAACCCTCTTCCCACCCCAGGGGCTGCAGTCCGCCCGTGGGACAGACCTTGAAACACAGGCCGCAACGGCAGCACTGGGACAGGAAGGCCGCCTCGGACTCCACCCCCGGGGGCCGGAGAAGGTATTCGTCGGGGCGCCAGGCCAATGATTTGAGGCGCAGGAAGGGGACGGCCACCACCCCGGCGGCTGCAGCCGCCACCACCTGGCGCCGGCCCAGGTCCAGACCCGGCCGGGCTACCTTGCCGCCGAACTTGAAAGCCACCCGGTCTTTAGGGCAATGCACCTGACAATTCAAACAGAGGATACATTCAGCCGTCTGATGCTGCGGGGCCGCTTCCTGGTGAATGGCTCCCATCTTGCAAACCGGCTGGCAGTCGCCGCAGTCACGGCAAAGCCACACCGGCCTCTTCCGCAGCCAAGCGAACCGGGCCACCAGACCATACAAGGCCCCCAACGGACAGAGGCACCGGCACCAGAAGCGGGGAGCCAGGCGCTCCAGGGCAATGATGGTGCCGAAGATGCCCAGGGTCAAGAAGGGCAAGAGATAGACGGGACGTCGGAACGGGAGGACGCTCTCCTTAAGAACCTGGTAGACCGGTTCACTAAGGTTGGCCGCCGGGGGGCCCCATTCATAGGCCTGGCCGAAAACTCCTTCTACGCCGTAAGACAGAGCCGGATAGAGGAGCGTCGCCAGGGTCCGAAACAGCAGCGACAGGGGATCCAGCAGCCCCGCCAGATTGATGTGAAAGACGGCGGCGCCCATCAGGAAGAACAGGAGATAATACTTCACTCGCCGCAGCTTGAAAACCAGGGGTGGATCGGGATCAGCCCGTCGCCACAGCCGCCGACAGCCGTCCAGGGTCGTGCCCAATGGGCAGACCCAGCCGCAAAAAAAGCGCCCTACTACGAAGGTCAGGCCGAGGAAAAAGAGCGACAGCAGCAGCCTGGGAACGATGCTGCCAGTGGCCAAGACATGCTCCAGGAGCAGCAGCGGATCAAAACGGAAAAACAGGTCCACCGGCCAGGCCAGCTGGTCTTCCCCCTTGTAGGTGGCTTGGCCGAAGAAAAACAGGAACAACAAGAGAAACAGGAGCTGGCTGAGCCGACGGCCCAGGGTCCAACCCCGCCAAGGTACTGCCAGGGGAAAGACCGGCGGCGGGGCCGATTTTCCCGGATCCGGCAGCGCCGCGCCGGTGGTTTCGTCAGTCATCTCTGGGAATTCACTCAACTGCTGGTCATCCTTGAGCCAAGGTCGGCCATCGGCACCTTCAACCTTTAGGCGTTCAAAATTTTGATCTTGTTGACATCCATTTCGCCCAGACCCAGTTCATAGCCTTTGGTGATATAACCGATATCTGCGGGCTTAAGGCCGAAGAGGGTGGTGGTGCCGTAGGCGTCGATGGCCACAGGATCAACTCCTGCGATCACAAGATTTTTTATCTGGACATATTCGGGCTTGCCCCCGGAAGGGCCGCCCTCGGTCATGATGCGGGTGGCGTCCAGGATGGTGAGATCAGCCCGCAAGAGGAGGTTCATATCGGCGATGTTCTGGTGCAGGCCCACATGGATACGGCCCCGCCAACCGCCGATGGCCCCCATCATATTTTTCATGGCCATGGTCAACCGGGCCTCGGAATGATGCTTGGCCACCGGAACATTGATGAAGCGGTCGGCTTCCAGGATGTCTTTGTAAAAAGACCATTTTTTCAGGGACTTGGCCTTGGGGACGTTCAGTTCCACGAACTTGCGTTCGTCCACATACTCCACCACAGCCCGGGGATCTTTGATATCTTCCACGGCGGCCTTGATGCCGCTGTTGGCATAGGCCCGGCGGGCGTCATGGCAGGTATGGTCCAAGACCTTGACTTTTTTGGCCCCGGCCTCCAGGCAGAGTTCCACGATCTTGCGCACCACCACGGGATGGGTATTGGCTCCCAATTCCGGGGTGCGGTCCCAGGCCATGTTGGGTTTGACTACCACTACTTCGTTGGGATTGACAAATTTTTTCATACCGCCCAGGGCCTGAATGGTATCCCCTACCAGATGGGCGTAATTGGTACCGCTGGCCTGAGCCAAGATCGGTTCCGGCCGGCCCTCCGGGGCCATAGCCAGCAGTTCAGGGGGGAAGGTGAGGTGTTTGCCCACCCCGACCATAAAGGCCAAGGCGGCCGCCCTCTGTAAAAACTCCCGACGATCCATAGGTTTCCTCTCTCCAAGGGTGCGTTGCCACCGCCGTCAGGTTGGGAAGGGGGCAAGGTTAATCCTGGCAATCTCCACCGGGGGTCGTCTGAGGATACCCCCGGTAGGCCCAGCCGCCACCTTCCTGGGTGATTTCCCTTTCTAGTCTAGCCATTGCTCTTTCAGTTTGCAAGTCATGGGGGGAGGCTAACCGCCGATTGCGGCCATGGGACGACCGTTGGTTGGGCAGGCCTGGAGTTCGGCCTGATGGTGGGCCGGCTTCAGGAGCACCGCCTGCTGGATCAGGGCCTTGAGTTCGGCATCCCCGGCACCGGCCCGGAGGGCTGCTTTCACGGCAATTTCCTCGTCTTGAAACAGACAGGGCCGCAGACGGCCGTCGGCCGTCAGCCGCAGGCGGTTGCAGGTGCCGCAGAAATGGTGGCTCATGGGACTGATGAAACCGATCTCACCCGGGGCCCCCGGCAGCCGATACCGCTCCGCTGGCCCGGCGTGGGCCTGGACCGGCAGCTTTTCCAACCGCCCCAAAGGCCGCAGTCGGGCCAGGATCTGACTCATGGGCAGGTAGTGTTGCCGCCAGCGTCTGCAGCTGGGGCCGATGGGCATAAACTCCAGAAAGCGGATATGCCAGGGATACCGCCGGGACAGTTCGGCAAAAGCCGGTATTTCAGTATCATTGATGCCCCGCAGGACCACGCAGTTGATCTTGATGGGGGCAAAACCCATGGCGGTGGCGGTGAGGAGACCATCCCAAACCTGGGCCAACTGATCCCGGCCGGTGATTTGGGCGAACCGGGCCGGCTGCAGCGAATCCAGGCTGATGTTCAGACGCCGCACCCCCGCCTGCCAGAGGGCTGCGGCCTTCTCGGCCAGGAGCACCCCGTTGCTGGTCAGACAGACCTCTTCCAAACCGGGGATTGCCCCCAACTGGGTCAGAAAGTTTTCCACTCCCAGACGGATGAGGGGTTCGCCTCCCGTCACCCGGATCTTTTTAATGCCCAGCGACACCGCCAACCGGGCCAACCGCAGCATCTCTTCGTAGCGCAGGATGTCCTCGTGCGGGAGCTTCACCATCTCCTGCACCGGCGTGCAGTAAAAACAGCGGAGATTACAACGGTCAATAATGGATAGGCGGAGGTAGGTGATGCGGCGGTGATGTCGATCTTCCACAGACAGCATCCTGACGGGAGGGTTAGTATGTTTTTAATGATATAATCTCCCGGGGGCAAAAGTCAACCCCGCAGTCATGCTGCTCGATTCGTCCCGGTCACTTCGGGGGCGGGCATGGTTGTCGGAACCTGCCGATGACCTGCCGGTCCGGGACGGCATCAGGGCAGATCCCGTTCCACCTCATCAAAGATATCCTCCAACCGATAAAGCAGGGCGTCGGCTGCGGCCAACTGCCGATCGGCGATATTTTTTTCGATTTCCTTATGCAGGGCCAGGATCTTGGCCCGATGGGGAAGGAGGGCGGTTCGCAGGGGGGTGGAGTCGAATAGGTAGAGGAGGTGGTCCAATTGTCCGGCCAATTCCCAGAGGGAGGGTTGACGTGCCGCCAGTTGGGGCTGGAGGGTGCTCAGATGGTGGGCCAGGCGAGGGTAGACACTCTGGAAGTCGGGCTGATAACAGGCTTTGACCTCCACTCGCAGTTGCATGACACGGCTCATGGTGTTGCTCCTTGCCCTCAGGCCAAGCTGATTTTCAGGATATCCTCCCCGGGGACGACCCGGTCAATGCGAATCAGGATGGTCTCCCCCGGACGGAATTGGTGGCCGGAAGGGGCAGGCATCTCCGTTTCCAGGAGGATATCCTGCAGGAGGAGGCGATAGCGATTCGGGTGCTGTTCCAGGACCAGGGCCGGCATCTTCTGAGTCAACCGCTGGCTCAAGTATTTGAGAAGCCAATAGCGGGTCCGGCGGTTTTTCAGGAGTATGGCCCGTTTCAGGGCCGGCTCCAGGGTAGTGAGCAGCTCCTCCAAGGATTCCCGGTTATGGGGGAGGGGTTGTTCGGCCAAGGCTGCCAGCAGTTGCCGTTGGATAACAATATCCAGGTAGCGGCGGATGGGTGAACTCAGGGTCGTGTAAACGGGCAGGCCCAGGCCCCAATGGGGTTGGGGGTCCATCTCTACCAGGACCCGACTGAGCCGCCGGCGGTTCTGCCAAAGGTTCAGCAGGGAATATTCCTCGGAGATGCCCAGTTCTTCCCGGGGGGGAGCCTGGGTTCGATACAGGGCCGGCAGGCGGTTGGTGGCCAGGAAGGAGGCCCCCAGATGATTGGCCAGGATCATCGCCTCAGAAACAATCTGGTGACTGGGCGTCTCCGTGTCCTCAATTTCCACCCGCACTTCTCCCTGGGGGTCGGCGTAGATCATGACCTCGGGGAATTGCAGATGCACTCCCCCATGGCGCAGGCGCCGCTCCCGCAGTTGGAGAGCCAGACGATGGAGGGCCTGCCAGCGTTCTTCCTGCTGGATGAGCAGATCAACTTCGTAATAGGTCATCCGCCGATGCACCCGGATGACACTGGGGGTGATGCGGGAGGCTATGATCTCACCGTTGGAGGCCAGATCCACCAGAAAGCTCACGGCCAGTCGCGGTTCGTCCGCCAGGAGGCTGAAGATGTTTTCCGAGAGGGTCTCCGGCAGCATGGGGATGCGGCGTTCGGGCAGATAAACGGAGGTGCCCCGCTCCAAGGCGGACTGATCCAGGGGACCGCCCGGGGGGAGATGGGATGCCACATCGGTTATATGGATACCCAGACGCCAACCCTGCTGGGTTCGATCCAGGCTTAAGGCGTCATCGAAATCACGGGTGCGTTCCCCGTCAATGGTAAAGGTCTCCAGGGCCGTCAGGTCCAGTCGGGAGGAGGCCAGGGGGTCGGGCGGCCCCGAGGGGGAAGTAAAACGGAGGGCTGCCTCATGGACCTCCGGCGGAAATTCCAGGGGGACTTCATAACGATATAAATCCAGATTTTCGTCCGGCGAAAAGACTCCCATCCGCACCAAGAGCTTAAAAGGCGCCTCGGGTTTGGTGAGTTTGGCCTCCTCCAGGTATTCCCGACCCGATTCAAAGTGCTGGCCCTCGCTGCCGAACACCGCCATATCCCGCAGGACCTCGATGAGACGTTGGCGCCAGACCGGATCGGTGATCTCTTTGCCCTCCCAGGCGGCTCGCAGCCAAGCCCCGGCCGTCTGGCGCTCCTGGCGTCTGAGCAGCTCTCGTTGGTATTGCTCTTTGAGTTGATCCACCACCTCCGGTGGATGGGGCAGCCACAGACTGCCTTTAAATTTGAAGTAGAAGCGATCTTCAAACAGAGCCCGCCCCAGGGCCGCGCTCTGATCCGGGGTCACCCCGACCCCGAACCAGGTCCGGGCCAACTCCGCCAGGGGGAAGCCCTCAGACTCGTGCACCAGCAGTTCCCAGATCTCCTGGAGGTTGATCTCCCGTTTCAGGGATTCACGGCGGAGTCCGATGGCCCGCAATTTTTCGACCAACTCCAGCCTTGATAAATTCTGGCCCTCATTCCATGGCGCCACATGGATGAACCGCTTACGGGGGAGATTCAGTTCCCGGTTCTGCTCGGTGATGACGTGCAAACGATCGCCTCGATCATCACCCACAAAAGCACAATAGATCTTCCGGTCTTCAAAAAATTCGACTACCTGAGAGTTTGCCATAGTACGTCGTCTGATGGGATGGGGGGCAGGGGTACAGGGGGCAGGCCAGGTTATCCTCTTCCCATGGCCCCGAGCCGGTGATCAACCGCGCCGCACGAGCTCGGTTTGATAGATCCTAATGTATCAAGCGGGGAGGAAAAGTCAAGGAAAGCCACCGGCGCAGCTTTTCCTTGGCAATGACCGGGACCCTTGATATAATAGAATGATAATTATTGGAAGCATTTTACCGGGAGGCCGCCCCTAAACAGCATGAAGCTGGCCCTCATTTCAGATGTCCATGCCAACCTGGAAGCCCTCCAGGCCGTCCTCCAGGTCATCAAGAAAGAAGGGGTGGATCTTATCCTGCATCTGGGAGATCTGGTAGGCTACAACGCCAATCCCCGGGAATGCATTGACCTGATCGGCGAGCACAATGTCCTGTGTGTAACCGGCAATCATGATCGGGCCGTTCTGGACCTTGCTCTGGCGGAGGAGTTCAATATCCTGGCATATCAGGCGGTGGTCTGGTCAGAACAGCAATTGACGACAGCGCACCGCCATTTTCTGCAGGAGATGCCGTTAAACCGGATCATTCAGGATCAGTTCCTGGCCTGCCATGGCAATCCCCTGAACCCCGATGCCTATATCTCCCTTCATTTTCAGGGGAAACAGGTCCTGAACATGCTGCGCCGAGATTTCTCCCCCGCCACCATCTGTTTCTTCGGCCATACCCATCGGCGGGCGGTGTGGTATCGGGATGTCCGGGGGAAAGTGGCCCAACTGTCCATCGTCGCTGAACCCATGGTTTTGGATAGGGAAAATCTGTACCTCATCAACCCCGGCAGCGTCGGACAGCCTCGCAATCGCATCCCCCTGGCTTCCTTTGCCTTGTTTGACACTTCCGACTATGTCCTCCAATTTAAATTGGTTCCCTATAACATTTTCGCTGCCCAAAAAAAGATCTTGGCTGCCAACCTGCCCACGTATCTGGCGGAACGACTGGCAGAGGGAGTTTAAATACTATATCAGCCGGCCGACATCCGGGAGGAAGCACCGTCATGCAAGGATTCCGTAAAGAGGCCAAGTTGAAAGACGGCACCAGGGTTATTCTGCGTCCCATGGTCAAAGAGGACCGGGATAAGCTCGTTGATTTTTTCCAGCGGGTAGCCGAAAAAGACCGGCAGTTCTTGCGCAATGACGTCAGGGACCCCAGCATCATTGACGGCTGGGTGAATAATATTGACTATTACAAGGTCTTCCCCCTCCTGGCTGAAGTGGACGGCAAGATCGTCGGTGACGCCACCTTGCATATGCGGCGGACCGGTTGGAAACGCCACCTGGGCAACATCCGGGTGGTGGTGGCCCAGGAGTATCAGGGCAAAGGCCTGGGAACCTTGTTGATCAACGAACTGGCCGAGCTGGCCACCGAGTTCGGGTTGGAAAAGCTGGTCTCCGAAATCTACTTCAACTCTCCCGGAGCCCTCTTCGCCTTTAAACGGGCCGGATTTGGCGTCAAAGCGGTCTTTGAAGACCTGGTCAAAGACCTCTCCGGTAACAACGCCGACATGATCGTCATGGTCTGTGATGTGGAGGCCCGGCGCGACCGTCTGCGGGGGAAGCAACTGGCCGCCGCCGCCGATCAACCTAAGGAATGAAGGCGGTCCACTCCGAGGGGTCACAGCCCTGGGCTTTCTGGCCGAGGCGCGGCGGTAATCAGAAGACATTTAAAAAATTCAGCAACCCAAGTGGAACCTGTGATCAGTATTAGATTAAATCAGAAATGCCCGGCCGGGTTTTAGCATGCCGCCAGAAGAAGATAAAATCGGCCGATGTTGTCATTCCAAGGGATCAAGGCGACCGAAGCATGTTAAATCCCTCGCTTCCCTCAGTATGACATTAAGGAAATTATCCTTTCCCCAAAAAGGCTCTTTCTTTATAAAGGAAGATTATTATCAGTGCGGATATTTGCCGGACACGCATGAGGTTAACTAGATAAATTCCAACGAACGGGTACCTGCCATGTTGACACTTACAGTTGAAACCATTGCCGGGTTGACACCGGAACGTCGGCAAGCCATCCTGAAAAGATCGGCGGTGGATGTCTCGGCGGTCTATGATGACGTCCGCAAGATTGTCCAGGACGTCCGGCAGTACGGAGATCGGATCACGCTGGAGTATCACCGCCAGTTTAAGGAGCAGATCAGTGCGGGGGATCTGGAGGTCCAGCCCCAGGAGATCGCTCAGGCCTTGGAAAGCCTGCCGGCCAACCTGCTGGAGGCCCTGAAGCTGGCCGCCGCCAATATCGAGAAATTCCATCGGGCTCAATTGGATCGGGAAATCTGGGCCATCGAAGTCCAACCCGGAATCCTGGCCGGTCGGCTCCAGCGGCCGCTGGAGCGGGTTGGCTGCTACATCCCCGGCGGTTTGGCCAAGTATCCCTCCACCGTCCTGATGACCATCATTCCGGCGCGGGTGGCGGGCGTGCAGGAGATCATCGCCTGTACCCCTCCGGATCAAGGCATGACCGCCAATGCGGCGACTCTGGCTGCGGCCCACCTGGCGGGAGCCCACCGAATTTTTAAGATCGGCGGCCCCTGGGCGGTGGCCTCCATGGCCTATGGGACTGCCACCGTTCCCAAGGTGGACAAGATCGTCGGCCCCGGCAACAAATACGTCACTGCCGCTAAGCTTCTGGTCTTCGGCGAGGTGGGAATTGACAATCCGGCCGGTCCCAGCGAAGCCCTCATCCTGGCCGATGAGACCGCCGAAGCCCGCATGATGGCCCTGGACTTCCTCTCCCAAGTGGAGCATGATCCCGATGCGGCCGCAGTCCTGGTGACGACCTGGGAACCCCTGGCCCATAAGGTGGTAGATTTCATCAAAGAGGAACTGCCCAACCTGCCCCGCCGGGAAATCCTTCTCAATGCCATCAACCATCATTCGGCCGTCCTGGTCGCCGCCACCATGGCCGAGGCCGTTGAGTTCGTCAATCTCTATGCTGCCGAGCACCTCCAGATCGTCACCCGGGAGCCGTTTGCCATTCTGCCCCATATCCGCCATGCCGGCTCCATCTTCCTGGGCCCCTACGCTCCGGTGCCGGTGGGGGATTATGCCTCCGGTACCAACCACGTCCTCCCTACGGCCCAGACCGCCAGGATGTTCTCAGGCCTGTCGGTGGACGACTTCTTGAAGAGGCCCACCTTCCAGCACCTCTCCAAGGACGGCCTCAGATCTCTCAAGGATGCCGTCATCCTTATGGCCGAAACGGAGGGCCTGCCCCTTCACGCCCGGGCCGTAGCCGAGCGTTTCCGTTATGTTTAGACCCGGTCGGCGCTCCTCCCCAGGTTTTTGGTGGCAGCTACTTGTGAAGAAAGGAGAAATGGGCTACATTAAATACAAACCCCCGGCAGGTGTGGCCCACGCCTCAGCCAGGGAAGCAGGCCGTTGCATCCCGCCGGTCTCTTCAGGGAAGTCTGGGGGGAGCAGAGCGGAGCATTGGCACCACCCTGACATCTCGGCTCCTGGCCCGCCGCCGGCCCGGGATGACACGGGTGTCTGTTATTATTAACGAGGAGTAAGGGTGTGCATAAAGGGGAAGCCACTGCCGCCATACTGACCGATATCGCTGATGTGCAGAGCCAACCGGACCACCGCCGGATTGACATCGATAAGGTCGGGGTGAAGAACATCTCCTATCCCATTGTCGTTCTCGATAAATTCAACGGGACGCAAAACACCGTCGCCCGCATCAACGTTTACGTCAATCTGCCCTACCGTCACAAGGGCACCCACATGAGCCGGTTTATCGAAATTCTCAGTGAATTCCGACGGCATATCAGCATCCGCAACATCCCCCAGATCCTGGAGGAGACCCGGCGGCGGTTGAACGCCCAGTCCGCCCACATCGAGATGAGCTTCCCGTATTTCATCGAAAAGCAGGCCCCCATCTCCAAGGCCAGCGCCCTGATGGAATATATCTGTACTATCAAAGGCTCCCTGGATGAGAGAGGCCAGATTGACCTGGTGGCCTGCGTGAAGGTGCCGGTGACCACCCTCTGCCCCTGCTCCAAAGAGATCAGCAAGGTGGGGGCCCACAACCAGCGGGGTGAAGTGCGGGTTAATGTGCGGTTCAAGAAATTCTTCTGGATTGAAGACCTGATCCGGTTAATCGAAGACTCGGCCTCCTGCGAGGTCTATTCCCTCCTGAAACGCCAGGATGAAAAATTCGTCACCGAGCGGGCCTACGCCAACCCCCGCTTTGTGGAAGACATCGTCCGGGAAATCGCCCTGAAACTGGACCGTGACGATAATTTTACCTGGTATTCCGTAGATTCGGAAAACTTCGAATCCATCCATAACCACTCCGCCTACGCCTACATCGAGGCCGACAAGCGACAGCGACGGCCCAGAAACTGATCCCGTGCCGGGGCACCACCGGCCCCGGTATTCCTTATAAAAAAAGCGCCGGCGGCAAGCCGACGCAGGTTCGGTCTGTCAGTCTGGCCCTTCTCTGGCCCCCTCAGTCTGCCCTTTTTTCCTCCTCTTGGTGGTCTCCTTGCCGACGCGGCACGGCGCAGGCATCGGGGCGCATTCAGGTCCTAATCCCCAGTTTAGGGAGGATCCAGGCGTTCAGGGCTACCCAGATGACTATCAGGAGCAGGATATAAGCCAGTGTGGTCATGGGAATCTCCTTTTGGGTGGGGGTGGCGCCGTCCTCGCCGGCACTCAGGGGGAGCCGACGGCTTTATTACCGCCGGGCCTTTTTTTCCAGGTTTTCGGTCCCGGCGTTTTTCTTGCTCCAACGGCGCAGCCAACGATAGATGGTTTCTTTATACAAGAAACCCAGGAGGCCGGCAACTACGAAGATCCCCGACATGATGAAGAACCGCAGATACCTGCCTTCGTAGACATTGGCCCCTTGTAAGGTCAACAGCAGGGTGCCAGGAATGCGGCCGACGGTGGCGATGATCAGAAAGAGGCGCAGGGGCATCTTGCTGAGGCCCATGATGAATGACAGATAATCCTTGGGGAAGCCGGGGATGAGAAAAAGGAGAAAGGCAATGAGGGCCCCTTGGCGTTCCACCACGAAATCAAACTTGGCCAGGGTCTCCGGCGCGACGATCCTCTCTACAAAGTGAACCTCCAGCCAGCGGCCCAACAAGAAGGCGATCATGGAACCGATGGCCAAACCCACCATGGACAGCAGGAAGCCATAGGTTATGCCGAATAAATATCCCCCCAGAAATCCAGTGGCTTCTCCAGGAATGGGCGCCACCACCACCTGCAGAATTTGCAGGGCCACAAAGATGAGGGGAGCGGCACCCCCGAAGGACAGGATCCAGGCGCGAACTTTTTCCTTACTGGTGAGGAACCTGGACCAATCCTCTATCCAGGGAGAGATATAGCCCCAGAACAGGGCCAGAAGTAAACCCGTACCGATGATAAGGGCAATCGCGGTGGCTAAGAGGGGCAGCCAGAGGCCGTTTTTTCGGGTTGTGGAGGGGGGTGAGGTTGACACGTTACGAAGTCCTTATGGTGAATCTCCCGGCCGACGGCTGACCGTCCTGCCAGCGACGGCCCTGATAGGTTTGGCGGCGGGAAAACGCTTCCTGTATCTGTCGGAGGACCTGGGTTTTGGCTAAACACCAGCGGGGGGCCACTAATTCCTGGGGATGAGGGTCTCCCGTGAGGCGATGGATTACCAGATGAGGAGGCAGCAGTTCCAGGAAATCCACCACCAGCTCCACATACTCCTGTTGGCCCAGAGGGGTATACTCCCCCGCCTCGTACAAGGCCGCCAGTGGGGTGTCCCGTATGACGTAAAGGAGGTGGAGTTTAACCCCTGCCAGGGGCAGGTCCGCCAGGAAGGCGGCCGTGGCCAACATGTCGTCCCGATCTTCCCGGGGCAGGCCTAAAATGACATGGGCCAAAACCTCCAATCCGGCTGCCGCGGCCTCTCGGACCGCCGCGGCAAAGCAGGCCGCATCATGGCCGCGGTTGATGAGCTGCAGGGTCCGATCGTGGGCCGACTGCAGCCCCAGTTCCAGCCAGACCAGATGAGTGGAGGTGTAAGAGCGCAGCAGGTCCAGAATTTCGGGGCTGAGACAGTCGGGTCGGGTGCCGATGCTCAAGCCCACCACCTGGGGAGGGGCCAGAGCCTGGGCGTAGAGGTGCTGCAGGGTGGCCAACGGGGCATACGTATTGGAGAAACTCTGGAAGTAGGCGATGAACTTCCGGGCCTGGTAGCGTTTGGCCATGATGGCCATACCGGTGGCTAACTGCTGGGAAATATCCAACCCCCGGGCTGCCGCGCCGGTACCGGAGCCCCGTCGGTTGCAGTAGAGACAGCCGCCCCGGCCAACCCGTCCATCCCGGTTGGGGCAGGTTAGACCCGCGTCCAGAGTGATCTTCTGCACCCGTTCGCCGAAACGGGCCCGGAGATGGGCATTGAGGCTGCGAAAGGGGGTGCTGGGGGTGAGGGGCGGCATCACGGGCACATATCCCCCCAATGAGACTGGAGCAGACTAACCGCAGCCACCGCCGCAGTCTCCACTCGCAGGCGGCGGGGGCCCAAGCCCAGGAGCTGAAACCCGGCAGCCTGGGCGGCGGCCACCTCCTGGGCCGTGAACCCCCCTTCGGGGCCGATGAGCAACCGCACCTGCCGCGGTCGGGAAGCTCCTGCCAACGGCGGCCGATCCCCTTGGTGGCGCAGGTCTTCCCAGCAGATGATCTTCATCTCTTCGATTCCGGTCAATACCTCCGCAAAGCTCACCGGCGCCGTCAGGATAGGCAGGCAGGCCCGTTCCGAAGTTTTCACGGCCTCCTGGGCCAATCGTTGCCAACGGGCCAGTTTGCCGGGCTGCCAGGCTTCGGCCCGGACCAGGGATCGTTCAGCATAAAAAGGAATGATCTGGCGGACCCCCAGCTCGGTCACCTGGCGGATGATCAGGTCCAAGGCCTCCGCCCGCACCAACGCCTGACCCAGAGTAAGATGCAAGGGCGATTCGGTGGCGGCGGCTATCTCACCACAGAGCCGCAGTCGGCTGTCACGGTCTGACAAGCGGCAGATTTCAGCAGTAAAAATGCGGCCGTGGCCATCCACCACCTCGACGCGATCACCGGCTGTCAGGCGGAGGACCCGTTTGAGGTGGTGGGCTTCCGCCGGCGATAACCAGACTTCCCGGCCCCGGAACTGCTCCGGTCCGGCAAAAACCCGACGCCGAGGGCCGGGAACCGGCGAGTCTGAAGACCTGCTCATAACTGGCCTGATGGCATTAACGGCGCAGGACGAGGACTGTCCAGGCCTCTTTCTGATGAGACCGACAGGCCGTCAATCCCTGACGGCGGAAGAGGTCCTGCATGTTAGTCAGATCGCTGTTGAGGAAGCCGGAGATAATAAGATGACCACCGGGGAGCAGACGGCCCGCCAAGGCTTCGGCCAGACCCTGCAGATCCGCAGCCGTCAGGTTGGCCAAGATCAGGTGGAACTGTTGCCGGATGGAGGTCAAAGGGATATCCTCGACCCTGACCCGATCGTGGAGGCGGTTGAGCCCGATGTTCTGGCGGGCCGCGGCCACTGCTTCGGGATCAATATCAATGGCCAACACCGTGGCGCCCAACCGGGCTGCGGCCAGCCCCAGGATGCCGGTTCCGGTCCCCACGTCCAGGACCTGGGGGCGGTCCGGCCCACTCCAGGTCTGGGCTATCTCCTCCAACGCCAGCAGACACAGCCAGGTGCTGGGATGCCGGCCGGTGCCGAAGGCCATGCCTGGATAGATGGTCAGGACGATGTCATCGGCTTGGGGGGAATAGTCCTCCCAGGGCGGCTGCACCACAAAACGGCCGGCCAGCCGACTGGCCCGGAAATGTACCTGCCAGGCCTTTTCCCAATCCTCCTCCTCAAGGAGGCGCTGCTGCACCTCACCGACACGGTACCCCAACTTGACCAGATTGTCCAAATACTGGAGTAATTCCCGGCGCTGCGTGGGAGGGAAATCGTCGGCCGGCACATAGGCCCGGAGCGCGGCCATGGCCGGTGGGCCGGGATTTTCCTCATCTTCCAGGACAACACCTCGACCACTCCAGGCCGTCAGAAACAGACCCGCTTCCTCCTGCAGGCTGGCCGGCAGGGTGAGGCGCAGTTCCAGCCATTGTCTTTTGCTCATGGTTTTCCTGTCAATCTGTGGTAACAAAACACAGGGTTGGCTTGACCTGACCCTGATCTATCCTTTATTTATACCAGATTCGGGGGTCGAAGTGCAATCTGGGCCGGTGGGAAAACCCCGGACCTCAGGCAGGTACCCCCGTTGCCACCAAGTCAACGGCCTCGGCCCGGGGCGGCACCCCGCGGCTTTTTCTTGGCCTCCGTTTCCTCCTTCCCGCCAGGTGAAGCCATGGTCTTCTCCAGAGAAGCGGCCAGGGCCTTCAGATAGGCTTCGGAAAAGCCATAGAACTCCCCCCGCACGACCACAGCTTGGCGGAGAATGCTCTCCGCCCGGTCAACCTTGGGATTTTTCAGAACAAAAACCGTTGGGCGGCGGAGTCGAACCTCCGGCTTGGTGAATCTATAGTAAATATTGGGGAAATTGCTGACCATGACCAGCAGCCCGCTCTGATCCAGGACCAGGGCCGGATTGAGTTCCGCCGTCTCCGGCTCAATCTTGCTCAACAGCTCCCCTTTGATCAACATGCTCCGGCCCGCTTCCCGAAAACCGGCCACTTTGGTCTCCACGGCGGCCAAGAGTTGGTCTTTGTGGGCCTGTTTCAGCGAGGAAAAATTAAGGAAGGTCCCGGCCGGCCAATGGAAGCTGTCTATCTCCACCCCGGCGGCCGCAGTCGGAGGGGCGAAGCTGCCCATAACCATGCCCCCGCCCAGCAGGATGCTAATCACCCAGGCTGTGACCATCCTGATTTTTCTGACCATGCTCATGGGCCCCACCCGGCGTCCCATCGCCGGTTTGAAACCGGTAGGGGTCTTGCCCCGGTCCCAAGTCCGTCTTAATCTAATATAAGTCCCCTGGAGGCGTCGGGGCCGAGCCCTATTCCAAATGGATAACAGGTCAAAGCTTCATGCCCTTATGTATACCATAAAACACGTATCCTACATTATAAAGGCCGCCGTGTTGCTTTGGAGCGTTTTTTGCTGCGGCTGCACCCCCATAAGCCCGGGGAGCGGGGAGGCTCAGGGGGAATGGCAGGAGATATCACCACCCCATCACGATGGGGGGAAATTCCGCAATCCCCATCTAACACCCACCAACCGCTGGCGAGATTTCTGGCGTTGGCGTCTGGGCCTGGGCCCCCGGGAGAAACCGGTCCTGCCCGAGGCGGCCCGGCAGCCCTATCAGCCGGAAGTCCTGGCCCCGGATTTAAACAGCCTGAACCATGCGGATCCTCAGACCATCCAGGTTACCTGGCTGGGACACGCCACGTTCCTCATCCAGGTGGCCGGCCTCAACCTCCTCACCGACCCCATGTTCAGTCACCGGGCTTCCCCGGTGTCCTTCGCCGGTCCCAAGAGGGTGGCGCCTCCACCTCTCCCCCCGGGGAAACTGCCGCAGATTGATCTGGTGGTCATCAGCCACAACCACTATGACCATTTGGATAAGGCCAGCGTCAGACAGTTGGGGGCCGACGTCACCTTCCTGGTGCCCCTGGGTCTGGCAAGATGGTTCCAACGGCTCGGCCTCCCCCGAGTACGGGAACTGGACTGGTGGCAGGTGAAGGACTATGGCCCCATTCGGGTTCACTGCGTTCCAGCCCAGCATTTCTCCATGCGTTCGCCTGTGGACGCCTACCGCAGTCTCTGGGCTGGCTGGGTTCTGGAAACCCCCGCCGGCAGGATCTACTTTGCCGGGGACACTGGCTATTCACCCGATTTCCAAGAGATTGGCCGGCGGTTGGGTCCCATGCGTCTGGCCTTCCTCCCCATCGGCGGCTATCTGCCCCGGTGGTTCATGAGGGCCATGCATCTGGATCCAGTGGAGGCGGTCCAGGTGCATCGGGAGGTCCGGGCCCAACAATCCGTTGCCATGCACTGGGGTACCTTTAAGCTCACCGATGAACCCTTGGCCGAACCGCCTCTGTATCTGCAGCAGGTCCTGCAGGAACAGCAGCTGCCGCCGGAGCAGTTTCTGGTGCTGCGGTTGGGCGAGACCCGGGTCTTTGCCGGGAGCGGCCAGGGATCGGGCGGTCACCCAGTCGACGGCTCCGCCGCTGAAGGGGCGCGCCCTCTAATCAACCGGAAGTGATCCAACCACGGTCAGCCGGTGGCTCTGCCCCAGGACCGCCCCTCTCCAGGCGCCGCCACCCATCCATTGCACCGACCACCCTATCCCTGGCAGGTCTGAGCCCGGGGCATAGCTATTTTACCAGCACCCGCCATTGCCGTTCCTGGGCAACGGTGCGGACCAACGGCGGCTGGGCCACAAAAGCGATGGTGGTGGGACCGCTTTTCAGGGGCAAAAAATCAAAATGCTGCTGGCCTACCCTGTCGGGACGGGGAGGATCGGGCTTTTGATAGCGGTGGCGGAGGAGCTGCACAGAACTCCGGTCATAATCCCGCACCCGCCAGACCAGGCCGGAGGCCGGGAGGACCGGCAAAGTGATGGTAAACTCCTTGAGCAACGTGGCTGCCTGCTCCACCGGAGGTGCCGGCGGGGGCGGCTGGCCGGGGGGCGTGACCTGGCCGGCCTCGATGAGTTCACCGTCCAGCAACCGGGGCTTGGCCGGTTCGGCCTGGACCGGCTGGCACCACCAAGGCAGGAGACAGAAGACGATAATCCTTAATAGGGGTTTGGGCAGCATGACAGCGAATCCTTTGGGTTAGCCTGCAATCCAACCGCGTCTGGCAAGGTTCTGGCAAGCAGGCTGAAGCGGCCGAGGGGTATCTCCAGTCGGCCGATTTTGTCATGCGGAGGGAGCGCCGCGACCGTTCCCATGACAGAAGCAGTTTGTCCTGTGCCGAGAAGAGATTTTGCCTTTCTCCGGGCGAATCACTCACCAAGGCAGAAAGTCTTGGGGACCTGCATGCCGGGAATCAACCACCTTCAGCCACGTTATCGGCCGCAATGGCTCCGATCTTGAATGGCCTTTCCCTCGGCAATTTTTATCTTGCCAAACAAGCCTATATTGTGATAAATAAATTTGTTTAATTTCACACGTTCCGGTGGGCCGAACTGGTGCCTGGTTTCAGGTTGAGTCGGTGGCAGCCGGAGCGGCGGCTCAAAACTAGTGAGGGGTGCAGCATGTCTACCATTACCATGAAGGAACTGTTGGAAGCAGGGGTCCATTTCGGGCATCAGACCCGGCGTTGGAACCCCAAGATGAAGCCCTTTATTTTCGGGGCCCGCAACGGCATCTACATCATCGATCTGCAAAAAACCGTGCAGCTGTTTAAAGTGGCCTACGATTTTGTCATGAATCGGGTGGCCGACGGCGGCAAGATGTTGTTTGTCGGGACCAAGAAGCAGGCCCAGGATGCCATTTATGAAGAGGCCACCCGCTGCCAGATGTACTATGTCAACCATCGTTGGCTGGGTGGGATGCTGACCAATTTCCAGACCATCAAAAAATCCATCGACAAGCTGAAAACCTTCGAGCGCATGAAGGAAGACGGCAGCCTGAAGCGCTTCCCCAAGAAAGAGATCCTGATGATGGAGAAGAAGGCCGCCAAACTGGATAAGTCTTTGGGCGGCATTAAGGACATGAACGGGCTCCCGGACATGGTCTTCATCGTCGATCCCCACAAAGAGAATATCGCGGTCAAAGAAGCCCGGAAGATGAACATCCCGGTGGTGGCCATCGTGGACAGCAACTGCGACCCCACGGAAATCGACTATGTTATTCCCGGCAATGATGACGCCATCCGGGCCATCCGCCTCATCACCTCCCGGATCGCCCAGGCCTGCAGCCAGGGTCTGGCCCTGCGGCAGGAGCGCCTCCAGGCCATGAGCGACAAGGAGCAGGAAGAAGAGCTGGCCGCCGAAGGGCCGATGGCCGAGGCCTTGATCACCCCGGAGGAACTGGAACTCCCGGCCGAGACCCTGGAGCCGGCCGCCGGGGAGGAAGAGGTCGCGGCATAATCCCGGCCACCGAGCAGGCCGCGGGTGGAGCTACCCCGGGCGGGGCCGCAACGTTGCCGCGGTTCTCCGGCAGGGTGGCAGCGTCAGGTTGAAGGAGGAAAAACCTTTGGAAATTACTGCAGAAAAAGTAAAAGAATTGCGTGATAAAACCAATGCCGGCATGATGGATTGCAAAAAGGCCCTGAAGGAGACCAACGGCGATCTGGAAAAGGCCATCGTCTACCTGCGGGAAAAAGGCCTGGCCGTGGCCCGGAAACGGGCGGACCGAGTGGCCAGCGAAGGCGTCATCATGTCCTATATCCATACGGGCGGCAAGTTAGGGGTCATGCTCGAGGTCAACTGCGAAACCGATTTTGTGGCTAAGACCCCGGAATTCCATGAATTTGCCAAAAATCTGGCCATGCAGATCGCCGCAGCCAATCCCCTGGCCGTGGGCCGGGAAGATCTGGACCCCGAGGTGGTGGAGAAGGAAAAGGCCATCCTGTTGGCCCAGGCCCGGGAATCCGGCAAGCCGGAACATGTTCTGGAAAAAATGGTGGAAGGCCGCCTGAAAAAGTTTTTCGGCGAAGTCTGTCTTTTGGAACAGCAATATGTCAAGCAGCCGGAGATCACGGTGCAGGATTACCTCAACGAGATGCGGGGCAAAACCGGAGAGAACATTATTATCCGCCGCTTTATCCGGTATCAGTTGGGGGCTAATTAACCCGGGGATGTCTCGGGCCGGAACTGCCGGAACAGGTCCTCAGCCGTGCTGGCAGAGATGGAAAGGGAATCATGGAAGCTGCCAACCAACCGGCCTATCGGCGGGTTCTCCTCAAACTCAGCGGTGAAGCCATCGCAGGGGAGCAGAAGGTCGGCCTCTGTCCCCAAACCGTCCGGGCCGTAGCCCGGGAAATCAAAGAGGTCTGGGATCTCCAGGTCCAGGTGGGTGTGGTCATCGGCGGCGGCAACATCTTTCGGGGCGTGGCCGCCAGCGCCCAGGACATGGACCGGGCCCAGGCCGATTACATGGGCATGCTGGCCACGGTCATCAACGCCCTGGCCTTGCAGGACGCCTTGGAAAAAGAAGGGGTGCCGGCCCGGGTCATGTCTGCCATCTCCATGCGCCAGGTAGCGGAGCCCTACATCCGCCGGCGAGCCATCCGTCATATGGAAAAAGGCCGGGTGGTGATCTTCGCGGCCGGGACCGGGAACCCCTTCTTCACCACCGATACCGCCGCGGCCCTGCGGGCCACGGAAGTGGGGGCTCAAGCCCTGTTGAAGGGCACCAAAGTGGACGGCGTTTATGACCGGGATCCTATGCAAGACCCCTCGGCCCGCAAATTCCAGCGCCTGGGCTATATGGAGGTGGTCCAACGGGGTCTGCGGGTCATGGACACCACGGCAGTGACCATGGCTTGGGAGCAGCATCTGCCCATTATCGTCTTTAAGCTCCTGGAACCCGGCAACATGAAGCGGTTGGTCTTGGGCGAGCATATCGGCACTGTGGTGGAGGGAGATACTGATGAAAGCTGAGATTATTCAAGAGATGAAGCGGAAAATGGATCGCGCCCTGGAGGTCCTGGGACAGGATTTTGCCCGAATCCGCACCGGTCGCGCCTCGGTGGCCCTCCTGGAGGGCATCAAGGTGGAGGCCTACGGCAGCGCCATGCCCCTCAGTCAGGTGGCCTCGTTGGCAGCGCCGGAACCGCGTCTGCTCACCGTCCAGCCTTGGGATATGGGCCTGCTGGCCGAGGTGGAGAAAGCCATCCTGCGTTCCGATCTCGGCCTCACCCCCAGCAACGACGGCAAGATTATCCGCATCCCCATCCCGCCCCTGACCACCGAACGACGTAAGGAATTGGTCAAATCCATCAAAAAAATGACCGAGGAGAGCAAAGTCGCCCTGCGTAATCTCCGCCGGGAAGCCAACGATCACTTCAAAGATCTCAAAAAGGAAAAACAGCTCTCCGAAGATGAGGCCTTCAAGGCCCAGGAAGAGGTCCAGAAAATCACGGACGATTACATCAAAAAGCTGGATGCCCTGGCCGCGGAAAAAGAAAAGGAGATCATGTCCTTTTAAAGACCTTGATCCCGCCGGCAGAGGCTTGCCTGTCAATTCTTCCGGTCAATGCCATGGAGCCCGAATCCCTAGCCTGAACCAGATGAGAGGAACAACCCGTCAGAATTTGGATGTCAGCCGGATGCCCCGGCATGTGGCCATTATCATGGATGGCAACGGCCGCTGGGCCCAACGCCGGGGCTACAGCCGCATCCGGGGGCATCAAGAAGGTGCGGAATCCGTCCGCACCGTGGTGCGGCTCTGTCGGGAATTAACCATCCCCTTCCTCACCCTTTACGCCTTCTCTGAAGAAAATTGGCAGCGCCCGCCCTTGGAAGTCCAGGCCCTGATGCAGCTCTTGAGCCGTTATCTGCAGCAGGAAATCGCCGAGATGGTGGACAAGCAGATAGCCTTCCGGGCCATCGGCGATTTGTCCCAGCTGCCGGCCAAGGTCCAACACCAGTTAGCCGAAACCACCAAAGCCACCGCCGGCGGAGGTATCCTCACGCTGACTTTGGCCCTCAGCTACGGCGCCCGCAGTGAAATCGTCCAGGCCGCCCGTCTCCTGGCCGAAAAAGTCCGCCAGGGAATACTGACCCCCCAGGACATCGACCGGGACCTTTTTGCCCAACACCTCTATACTCACGACCTGCCCGATCCCGATCTGCTCATCCGCACCAGCGGCGAACATCGCATCAGCAACTTTCTCCTCTGGCAGTTGGCCTATACCGAACTCTATTTTACCGACACCCTCTGGCCTGATTTCCGGGAAGCGGAGTTTCTGGAGGCCCTCCTGGACTACCAGCGCCGGGACCGCCGCTTCGGCCTCACCCAGGAACAGATTGAGGCGCAATTATAGGCGAACCGCAAAGGCAGTTCATAGTTCATAGTTCATAGTTCGTAGTTTTTTAGTTCTTGTTGGCCAATGGTCAGCATTTCTTTAGTATTGCCATGAGTTAAAAAAAGTCACCCGAGAACCATAAAATTGATGCTGACCACAGGTAAGGGCTTGCGCCGGCTGGAAAGCCTGCGCCACCAAATCTTGACCTTATTTTTTGGGTAATTACCATCAGTTGTGGGTCACCTGCGAACCATGAAAATAAAGGTCATCGTCTTTGGCTAACTTGGGCGGGCACGGAGGCCCGCCCCACTAAAAAAGAGCCGATGGCGGGCACGACCCGGGCACGGCCCGCCCTATTAAACTAATTTTTTCCAGAAACCGGAAACTGATTTTTCTGACCACTGGCCACTGTTCCCTAATCCCTGACCAATCCTTTTAGGGATCAGAAGCAGTGAGCAACCGCAAAACCGACATGCCAATGCTCAAGAGGGGCTGAGACCATGGACCTGGCGGCCTGGGGGCTGGACCGACTGGACTGGAAATTCGTCGTCGGTATCTTCAATATCATCATCATTGACATCATCCTGGCCGGTGACAATGCCGTGGTCATCGCCATGGCGGTGCGCTCTCTGCCTCGGCGACAGCGATTGACCGGCATTATTCTGGGAGCTGGAGCCGCGGTCCTGCTGCGGGTGGTCCTGACCTTCTTTGTCGCCAAGTTGTTGGACATTCAGTTCATCAAATTGATGGGCGGGCTCCTCATCCTGTGGATTGCCGTGAAACTCTTTGTGGAGGGTGCTCCGGAACAGGCCGACCGGGAGGCCAAGACCCTGCTGCAGGCCATGTGGCTTATTGTCGTGGCCGATATCACCATGAGTACCGACAATGTCCTGGCGGTCGCCGGGGCCTCCCACGGCAACCTCTTCCTCCTCCTCTTTGGCCTGGCCCTCTCCATCCCCTTGGTGGTTTTTACCAGCAACCTCCTGTCCTATCTCATGGACCGCTATCCCATTATTATTTATATCGGTGCCGCTATCCTGGGGCGGGTCGGCGCCGAAATGATCTTTACTGACCCGTGGCTGGTGGCGTTGTCAGCGCCGCCGACTTGGTTCAAATACACCATGGAAGCGGTATTTGCCGTCGGCGTCATCCTGGCGGGCAAGGCCTGGATCTGGTTCACCTTCCGGCGGGCCCAAAAGGCGGCAACTCTGGCCGCCACTGAAATCAGGTCCACGCCGGCGGAGGAAGAGTAGCTATGGCAATTCTGGCGATTTCTCGGGAATATGGCGCCGGCGGGCGGGATATCGGCCGGCAGGTGGCCCAACGTCTGGCGTATGCCTATGTGGACAAAGAACGGCTTTTCCAGGAGTTGGACCACTGGGGTAAACGCTGGGGCCAGACGGCCCGGGAGCTGGATGAAGTCTGTCCCACCCTCTGGGAGCGCCATGATTGGCAATATCGGGGCTACCTGGCGGCCCTGGAAGCCATGATCTTTGCCTATGCCGCCGCCGATCGGGTCGTCCTGATCGGCCGGGGTGCCTACCTGCTGCTGCAGGAAGTGCCCTATTGTCTAAAGGTGCGTCTGGTCGCTCCCCTCGCAGTCAGGGTGGAACGCATTATGGTCCGGGAGAGCCTGGACCGGGGGCGGGCCGAGGAGTTGATTGCCCGCGTGGACCGGGACCGGGCCTGTTATCTGAAGGCCAATTACGGCAAGGATTGGGACGACCGAAGCAACTACGACCTGATCCTCAACACCGGCAGCCTCAGCTACGACCAGGTGGCGGATCTGCTAAGCAAAGAATTGGCGGAGAAAGACCAACTTGCCACTCCCGCGGCCAAAGCCCGTCTGGCAGACCTGGCCCTGGCCCGCCGCCTCCAGGCCAAAATCGCCACGGATTCCCGGATCCTGACACCGACCCTGCAGGTGCAGGCGGCAGAAGGCGTCATCGTGGTCACCGGCGTTATCCATAATCCCAAAGAACTCACCCTGGTCCAGGAAATCGCCCGGGAGGTCTGCGGGCCTAGAGAGCTCCGCTTTGAGCTGAAGCACCGTTAAAATAGTGGTCCCGGGGAAAGGGGGGAGGGCGAACTTCCCCCTATAATTCGCCATTCACCGCTACCTGTCCATGACCTTACCTTAAATTTTTCCTCCCTTAACCGCCATACCGGAATGAGGCCGCGCAGGCCCCTTCGCTGGAGACCATGCAGGGGCCGAGGGGCTGGGAGGGGGTGCAGGTTTTGCCGAACAAGGGGCAGTCCGCCGGGGCCAGAATGCCCCGCAGTACGTCGCCGCAGCGACAGGGGGTGGCGGCAGGCGGCGCCACCTGAGCGAGCACTGCAGCAAATTTCTTTTGGGCATCAAAGGCGGCGTAGTGGGAGCGCAGACGGACGCCGCTCCCCGGAATCCTTCCCAGACCGCGCCATTCGGCGTCGGCCGCGGCAAAGACATCGGCGAGAATCTCCTGAGCCTTGGGGTTGGCTGGGGCCGCCACCGCCCGGCGATAGACGTTGGCCACCTGAGGGCTGCCGCTTTTGAGCTGGCGCAACAGGGCCTCGACGCCCAGAAGGATATCCACCGGTTCAAAGCCGGTGACCGCACAGGGGAGATGAAATTCCCGGGGAATAAAATCATACGAGGCGGCCCCGACAATGGTGCTGACGTGGCCGGGCAGAAGGAGACCGCCGAGGCGCAGCTCGGGGCTGGCCAACAGAGCCCGCAGGGCTGCCGGCATGGTCTTGTGGACGCAATAGACGGAAAAATTCGTCAGCCCGGCTGCGGCCGCAGTTTGGAGAGCCAAGGCCGTGGCCGGCATGGTGGTCTCGAAACCGACGCCGAAGAAGACAAATTCCCGCTCCGGCGTCGCCCGGGCCAACTCTACGGCATCGAAGGGAGAGTAGACAATCTGGACCTGGGCGCCGGCAGCCCGGAGACGGTCCAGCGAGGTCCGGCTGCCGGGCACCCGGACCATATCGCCGAAGGTGGTCAGGACGACCTGGGGAATCTCCCCCAGGGCCAAAAAGCCATCCAGATCTTGTTGCGCGGTGACGCAGACCGGACAGCCCGGCCCGGAGACCAGACGGACCCCGGGCGGCAGGAGCATCTTCAGGCCAAAGCGGGCCACCGCCATGGTGTGGGTGCCGCAGACCTCCATGAGCGTGGCCGGACTAGGGGCTAGGGCCTGCAGGCGGCGGGCCAACTCCCGGACCAGCTCTTTATCCCGGAATTCCTCACTGAATTTCATCGGCCAGTTTCCTCAGGAGGTCCAGGGTTTCGACCGCATCCGCCTCATCCAGGCGGGAAATGGCCAGTCCGGCATGGACTAACACATAGTCCCCCAGATTGGCTTCGGGCAGGAGATCCAAGCGGGCCTGGCGGGTAACGCCGTCCACTTCAGTGGTGGCCACCATGCCGTCAATGGCGATAATCTTCATGGGAATGGCTAAACACATAAGGCACGTTTTCCTGAGAAGTTTCCGGCTCAGGCTCGGAGTCGGTTGATAGTTGTCAGTTGGTAGTCGATATTTGTTGGGTTTTATAATGACATAAGGTTTTCCTGTTTTTTCCTGCCGATCTCCTTGGCCGCCCACAGTTCCCCGCTCTTTATCCTTTATTCCCAAGGACCGCCGCCACCGCCACCTGACCCAGGGCGATGCCGCCGTCATTGGGCGGCACCTGACGATGGGTGAGTACTTCAAAACCGGCCTCGGTAAGGAGCGCCAGGCAGCGAGACAGAAGCAGGCTGTTTTGCCAGACGCCGCCGGAGAGGGCTACAAGGTTGAGGCCGGTCTGTTCCCGGGCGGTCATACAGAGGCTGGCGGCGGCCTGGGCCAAAGAGGCGTGGAAACGGGCCGCCACGGACTCCCGGGGTGTACCTTTCAGATAATCCGCCACCGCCTGACGGAAGAGGCCGATATTGTCGATCAGCAAGCCGTCTTCGTTCTTTAGGACAGCCACCTCGTAGCAGCCGTCGCCGCCCGATTCGGCAGCCATCTCCAGTTCCAGGGCCGGTTGCCCTTCGTAGGTGCGTTGCCGGCAGATGTCCAAGGCGGCGGCCAGGGCGTCGAAAAGTCGGCCGACGCTGGTGGTGAGAGGCGACTGCCAACCGGTGCTGACCTGGCGCCGGAGAATCTGTGCGGCCAGCGGCGGCAACTGCAGCCCCAGGGCCGCAGCTTTATCTCCCGCCGCCTCGCCGAAGGCGGCCTGCAGATAGGCAAAGGCCATCCTGGCCGGCTGCCGGATGGCCGCCTCGCCCCCGGGCAAGACCACCGGTCGCAGGTGTCCCAGGCGGCGATAGCCGCCCAGCTCGGCCAGCAGCAGTTCACCGCCCCAGATGGTGCCATCGGGGCCGTAGCCGGTGCCGTCAAAGGCCAGCCCCAGGCAGGGGCCGCGGCGGCTGTGCTCCGCCAGACAGGCGGCGATGTGGGCATGATGGTGCTGCACGCCAAACCGGCGAACTCCAGCCAGGTCCCGGGCATAACGGCTGCTGAGATACTCCGGATGGAGATCATGGGCGACAAGACTGGGGCGGTGTTGGCAGAGGCCGGCCAGGTGGTCGATGGCCAGGCGATAATAGTCGAAGGTCTCGCTGCTGTCCAAGTCGCCGATATGTTGGCTCAGGACCGCAGTCTGATCCCAGGCCAGGCAGAAGGTGTTCTTATCCTGGGCGCCCACCCCCAGGATGGTTTCCCCGCAGGTCACGGGCAGCGCCAGGGTACCGGGCACATAGCCCCGGGCCCGGCGCAAGATGACGGGGGCCTGTTCGGGCACGGGCCGGAGGACTGAATCGTCGCAGGGCACCTGGATATCCCGGTTGTGCAGCAGGAAGGCATCCGCCAGGGACGCCAGAGTCCGCCTGGCCTCGTCATTGTCAAAGGCCAGGGGTTCTTCGCTGCGATTGCCGCTGGTCATCACCAGGACCGGCGGCGCCCACTGAAAAAGCAGCAGGTGCAGCGGCGTATAAGGCAGCATGATGCCCAGGTAATTATTGCCGGGGGCCAGACCGGCGGCGACATGGGCATCAGACCGGCGGCGGGCCAAGACAATGGGACTGGCCGGCGAGGTTAAAAGTTCCCGGTCCGTCGCCGTCAGTTCGGCGAGCTCGGCGGCGGTGGCCAGATCCCGCACCATGACGGCAAAAGGTTTGTCCCGCCGGCCTTTCCGTTCCCGCAGACAGGCCACCGCCGCCTCGTTGGCGGCATCGCAGGCCAGATGGAAGCCCCCCAGCCCCTTGATGGCCACGATCTGCCCGGCCGCCAGCAGTTCCCCGGTTTTCTGCAGGGCCTGGCTCTTCCAGCTTTGGCCCCCCCATTCCAGCCATAGATGGGGACCACAGACCGGGCAGGCCGTGGGTTCGGCATGGAACCGCCGGTTCAGCGGATCCTGATATTCCCTCAGGCAATCAGGACACATGGCAAAGGCCGCCATGGTGGTCTGGGAACGGTCATAGGGAAGATGTCTGATAATGGTAAAACGGGGGCCGCAATTGGTGCAGTTGGTAAAGGGATATTGGTACCGCCGGTCCTGGGGATCGAGGATCTCCCGGGCACAATCCGGACACAAGGCCACATCTGCGGGAATGGCGGCCGCCGGTGGGCCAGAAACGGCACTGGCCAGAATGGCAAAGGTCTCCTGCCCCTGAGGCGCCGCCTCTGTTACCACCACTTCCCGGAGACTTGCCAAGGCCGGGGCCGAATCGGTAAGTTCCCGCAAAAAGTCGGCAACGCTCTCCGGCGGACCCTCCACCTCCAGCTCCACGGCGCCGGCGGTATTCAGGACATACCCGCCCACCTGGTATTTCTGGGCCAAACGATACACAAAGGGCCGGAAACCCACCCCTTGCACCACCCCGGAGATGCTGACCTTTCTCCGAATGGCTGCCCCCGGGACAGGATCAGGTTGCGACAGGCTGCGGGACAGAGAAGAAATTTTCGAGCTCCTCGTCTAAAAGGGTTTCTGTTTTAAATGCTTTTAGGCAGCGTGGGTGAGCCGAAGGCTCTTGATAATTGGTTTCCAGTCTCTTTGCTGGAAAGAATCAGATTCAGTGGGGCGGGCCGTGCCCCTCCATCAGGTAATGCGATCGCGGTCAGTGGAACGGGCGGCAATGTCTACCCCCGGCTTCCACTCCCCTGGTTTTATGCTAAGCCCCGCCCAGGGACTCGTCAAGGACCCGACGGGAGCTGGGGCCGGTCGCCAAAGAAATGGAGAAAATCTCCCTGGCTGAGGGGAATTTTTTCCCATCGCTTCCACTGGACAGAATTATCTTGCCGAGTTTATGGAAAAAATTATAATAGGGTTTGGGCATGGAACTTGAATATCATTCATATCGGCTAAAAAGTCCCTTGGCGCCGCAGGTGAAGAAGCTTCATCTATACCTACGACGATCCTTCGGACGGAGAAAGAGCAGGGGGCCACGCTATGCACGAATATACCTTGATGCAACGCCTTATCGAAACCATCCTCAGCAATATGAAGGAGGGGGGGGATTTTCAGGATCGCCAAGTCAAGGAGGTCAGGCTGCAAGTGGGTGCCCTGGACATCCATTCGCCGGAATCGTTCCGCCAGGCCTTTGAGGTCCTGGTCCGGGAGACCCCCTTGGCGGCGTCGCAGCTGCACCTGACTGTAGTGCCCGGATCCATCTTCTGTCCTAAATGCGGCTACCAGGGCCCCTGCCAGGAGGATGTGGACGGACACGATCCCATGCCCGTGGCCGAATGTCCCCAATGCGGCACTTTGGCCGGCGTCACCGGCGGGCGGGGTATCGAAGCCATCGAATTGGTCCTGGAAGATTAATCCTGCCCCGAATTCATACCGCTGGAGTATTTTCTCAAAACTCGGCTACTCAGGCTCCGATGGAGAGAGGCCGTTCTTACTGCGCCCTATTCCCGGCCCCAAGGTCTTTTCCGGCGGGCGTCGTTCCGGAACATGGACCTGGGGTTTGGGGTCGGTGAGCCATTCCCGGCTCACATAGAGGCCGCAGTAACAGCGGCCGTATTCCTGGACATCGGCTTCCCGGTAAACACAGGGACAGATAATGTCTTGATCCCATTGACGATCTCCCCAGAGCAGACGGCAGGGGCAGCCCAGATAGCCGTAGCGCTCTCTGTTCTCCAATAGGGCCGTCAACAGCTCCATTACCTTGGGCTCATCTGGATTAAAAAAATATCCTTTGGGCTCCTGGGTCTGCCTCAGCCTGTCATGGAGTTCAGCCACGGTCAGGTGCATTGAGGACCTCCTGAATCTCCTCTTTTTTAAACCCAACGATAACCTTATCGCCGATCACGAGGGTGGGAAAGGACAGGCGGGGATTGATGGACCGCACCTCGGCCAGCACCTCCTGCCGCTGGGCCGGCGTTAATTGGTCCACCTCAACACACTCATAATGGCAGCCCAGGGAGGCCAGTAGTTTCTTGCAGTCGCGGCAATGGCTGCAGGTGCTGAGAGCGTATAGTTTTATATCATCCTTCGCCATGGGAAACTCCAACCTCCATCAGGAGCAGGGTGTTACTGCCGGGGCGGTGCAGCCCTGTCCAGTAGTTCTTTTAACTTGGCTGCCATAGCCGGGTCCAAGCGGGCGAGGAGACGGTACTCCTCAGCAGCCCGGTTCCGGTCGCCGGCCACCATATAGGCCAGAGCCAGGTGATAATGGTATTGGGGCGTCTCCGGCCGCAGCCGCACCGCCTGCCGAAAGTTCTCGATGGCCAGATCCGGGCGCCGCATGGCCCCATAAGACATACCCAGCCCATAATAGGCCTCAGCAAAATCCGGTTTGGCTTTGACGGCCTCCTGGAAGGCCAGGACAGCTCGGCGGTAGTCTTTGCGGGCATGATAGGCCTGCCCCTGCTGGAATTTTTCCAGGGCCGTCCCCGGCATGCCCTGGGAAAACTCCTGGAAAGTCTGGCCGCGGCCACCGGCCAGGGCCGCAATCTTCTTGCCGGGAACGGCAAAATTGAGATTCTGACCGGTGCGGAAGGTGGCCCGTGCCACCCCGATGACCTGACCGGCCCCGTTAAAGACCGGCCCGCCGCTGGACCCCGGGGAAATGGGCGCGGTTATCTGAATAATCTCCCCCAGCTTGGGGAGATTGCGGATGGCCGCCACAATGCCTTCGGAGACCGTCTTTTCCAAGCCCATGGGATGGCCGATGGCGTAAATCTTTTCTCCCACTTCCGGGAGGGTGCCGGATACCTCCAGGGGCACCACCAACCGGGGAGGGATGTCGGCGCTGATCAGGATCAGATCGGCCTCCCTGTCCTCGGCCACGATCCGCTTTACCGGAAAACGCTGCCCGTCGGCGGTCTTGACCGTCGCTTGGTCGGCACCGAACACGACGTGATAGTTGGTGACAATGTGACCTTTGGCGTTGATGAAGAAACCGGTGCCCAACCCCTTCTTGGCGCCCCGCTGGGTCTCTACCACCACCACCGCCGGCGTGATGCGTTTGACAATGGCCGGTAGATTATCCTCGGCCCAGGCAGGGAACGGGGCAGCTCCGCACCCGATCGCCAGAAAGAGACACCAGAGCACGAATGTGCGCATAATCCCACCTGTGATGCCGTTCTCCCGGGAGGGGAGAGGAGGCTAATGGTCAATGGTAATTTTAATAATAATTGCCAATAGTTAAAAATATATCCCGCAAGCCATGCAGGCTTTTGCCTTGGGCTACCTTGGGCGGGCGCAGAGGCCCGCCCCACTGGCAAGGAGCCGACGGCGGGCAGGGCCCGTCCTAGAAGACCGATTTTTTTCTCCCAACTGACACCTGATAACTGACCACCGGCCACTGACAACTTGATTTTCCGGGTTCGCGGGTAACTGGTATCAGTAATGGCAATAATCATTGATTTATCTAATAGTTGACCACCAGCCATTCTTTTCCCCATACCCGGCTGGGGGGGAACAGCAACGACTCTCGGGACGATTATCGGCAGTCAACAGCTCAACTCCGGTAGTCGGCGTTGATATGGACATAGTCGGCGGTGAAATCGCAGGAAAGATAATAATCCTGGCCGGTTCCCAATCCCAGTTCGATGCGGAGATCAAAGCTGCCGGTAGCCATGAGGGCCTGGGCTGCCTGTTCCGCGGCGGGCCCCAGTCCCAAGCCGCCCTGCACCACTTGGTGAGGGCCGAAGTAGATGTCCACCTTGGCGGGATCCAGTTTGATGCCGGCCCGGCCCAGGGCCGCCATGATGCGGCCCCAGTTGGCGTCATTTCCGGCCACCGCGGTCTTGACCAGAGGGGACAGGGCCACGGTCCGGGCCGCCCGGAGGGCCTCGGCGGCAGTGGCTGCGCCATTGACCACGACTTTCATAACATGTTTGGCGCCTTCGCCGTCCCGGACGATCTGGGCCGCCAGATCGGCCATGACTGTCTGGAGCAGGGCGGCGAACTTCCCGCCCTCCGAGGAGGTGATATCAGAGATGACGGTATGCCCGGCCACGCCGTTGGCCAATACCAGGACACAGTCATTGGTGCTGGTATCGCCGTCCACGGTGATGCGATGGAAGCTATGGTTCAGCCCTTGCTTGAGCGCAGCCCGCAGGGCAGGAGCCGTGATGACCGCATCGGTGAGCAGGAAGACCAACATAGTGGCCAGATGGGGGTGAATCATCCCGGCGCCTTTGGCGATGCCGGCCAAGGTGACGCCGGTGCCGTGCAACCGGCCTTTGACCAGGGCAGTCTTGGGAAACGTGTCGGTGGTCATGATGGCCTCGGCCACTTCCGGCAACCCCTGGGGATGCAGTCCGGCGACCAGGGCGGGGATGGCCGCCGACACCCGGTCGGTGGGCAGGACCTGGCCGATGACGCCGGTGGAGGCCGGCAGCACCAACGAAGGCTCCACGCCCAACGCTGCGGCCACCTGGGCGGTCGTCGCCCTGGCTGCGGCTTCCCCAGCCTCGCCGGTGCAGGCATTGGCATTGCCGCTGTTCACTAAGATCGCCTGGGCCCGGTGCCGGCGCAGCCGACGCTGAGCCAGTAGAACCGGTGCAGCCTTGACCCTGTTCGTGGTAAAAACCCCGGCGGCCATGGCCGGTGCTTCGGCGACAATCAGAGCCAGATCCCGGCGGCCCGGTTTCTTAATGGCAGCCTCAACGGCGGCCGCCTGGAAGCCGGGTACCACAAAAGAAGAAACCGTCATATTGTCCACCCTTCTGCCCGACGCCCCAGCTTAGGGAGGGCCGGCAGATTGCTGCTGCCACGAATGGCTGACTACCACCCTGCTCCCGTTCATTCTGGCGGAAAACGTGATTTTGTGCAAGGGGGTTTTACGCCGACTGGCCTGCCCCCCGGTTGCCGCCTCCTGGAGGCAGGGTCAGGGGAAGGGTACCGACCAGGGAGATGGCAGGCGGGTCGATTACCGTAGCCAAGGCCAGGAGGTGGACGCCGGCGGCCGCTGCTTTAGCCAACTCCTGAGCATAAGCTGGATCAACCTGTCCGGCCGGGGCCATACTGCTGGCATCCTGCCGCTGCACTACAAAGATGTTCCAGGCGGAGTGTCCCTGCTGTACCAACCTGATGAGCTCCTGAAGGTGGCGGCGTCCCCGGCTGGTAACCCCATCGGGAAAGAGGGCAACGCCACCTTCCACCCAGGTGACACTCTTCACCTCGATGAAATGGAGCCGGCCCTGCTGCTCCACCACGAAATCCAGGCGGCTGCCCTGGGGGAGGGTTACTTCCCGCCGCACCGTTAGAGGAGCCCTCAAGCCCGGCAGCCCCGTTCCCTGCAGCGCCGCGTCGATCAGACGGTTGGGTGCCGTGGTGTCCACCGAGACCCAGCCGTCACCCACTCGGCAGAAGCGCCAGGTATAGGCTGTTTTGCGGCCGGGGTGACCATCAGCGGTGAGCACCACCTCCATGCCCGGGAACAGACAACCGGTCAGGGCCCCCGAGTTGGGGACATGCACCCAGGTGCGGCTGCCGTTCGGCAGCTCCATTTCCGCTAGGAAGCGCTTCTCCCGGCGGCGAAAGCGGGCGGACACCAAAGGCGCCGCAAAGCGGATGATCGACAGCATCAGCAACTCAGCCTGTAAGACCCACCGATACCCTGTCCGGGAAAAGGGAGGCCGCGACCACTGATTTATTTTCCTGATTAATAGCCATAAGTTATTAAAGTCACCCGCAAACCATGAGAATAAAGGTCGTTGCCAGTGGCTAACTTGGGCGGGCACGGAGGCCCGCCCCACTAACTGAGAGCCTAAAAGAGAAGCTCTTCCGGAAACTGATTTTTCTGACAACTGCCAACTCTATTTTGTAACTAATTGTCATGACTAAAAAGTCACCCGCGAACCATGAAAATAAGGGTCGTTGCCATTGGCTAACTTGGGCGGGCACAGAGGCCCGCCCCACTAAAAGAAAAGCTCTGCCGGGAACTGGAAACCGGAAACCGATTTTTCTGATGCGGGGGGCCGGGGCCGGCAAGGATGCCGGCCCTACGGACTTCCCTCTAACCTCTACGAACTATGAACTACGAACTTTATTTTCTAACGCATTGGCATTACTTATAAAAGTCACCCCCGCCCCATGAAGATTGGTGTTGGCCAAAGGGAGGGACTGGCGCAGGCTGGAAAGCCTGCGCCAGCAACTGCCTGCTGCCCTCTGCCAACTGTCTTTTCCGGCGGATTACTTCAAAGTATAATGACGCCAAGGCCACGGGTGGATCTCAGCCTTGGCCTGAGGTGGTGCGACGGCCGTGGCCTGCTGGCCTGAATCCGTCACGGTGTTCCCATTTTTCCCTGAGGTATCCCATGCCCCCGTTACCTTGTATAGACAGCCACCTCCATTGTGGCATCCAGAACGTCAACTGGTCCTATGAGAGACTGAGGCCGCGCCTGCTGGCCGCCCAGATTACCGGGGCCGGTCTTATCCCGCCGGTGGAAGATATCTACGACCGGTGGGACCCCGGTTTTGTTGATACTCCCGTCTGGCAGGCCTCCCGGCGCCAGGCCCAGGGCTATCTCCTCTCCCTCCAGGACCCTGACATCACCCTTTACCCCTATTTTTTCGTATGGAATGATTTTGTCTGGGAAGAGCTGACCGCAGTCTATGCGGCGGTGAAATGGCACCGGCATGAAACTGAGCCGGAATATCATTATGACGATCCCCGCTGCAGGGCATTTATTCACCGGGCGAGGGAGCTGGGTCTGCCCATCCTTCTGGAGGAGACCCTGGCCAATACCCGTTTATTCCTTGACGAGCTGGCCCCGACGGCCACCGTCATCATCCCTCACCTGGGTCTGCTCAACGGCGGCTATCGGCGCCTGAAGGAGCTGGGTATCTGGGAACGGCCCCGGGTCTATGCTGACACTGCCTTGGCCGACCCCGCCGACCTCAAGGATTATTTGGCCAATTTCGGTTCCTCCCGGCTCTTCTTCGGCAGTGACTACCCCTTCGGCGACCCGGTTTGGGAAAAAGATAAGGTCCTCTCTTTGGGCCTGTCCCCGGGGCAGCTGAGGGCCGTCATGAGCGACAACTGGCTGGAGCTGCAGGCGCAGCGCCCGGCGGCTACCACAGCTTAAAGCGTGGCTAACATGATTTTGTGCTTGTCCAGCAACGGCTCGAACTGCTGGACCAACTGGGCCTCAAAGGCGCGCCATTGTTCCTGGAATTGCGGGGTGTGCTCCACGTCAATCTTCACCTGGCGATGCATCTGCTGTTCCAGGGCCCTTTTCACCCCGTCCAGTTGGGCGCTGAATTGTGCCTTGAACTGGTCCAGGGCGTTTTGCCGGACTTGCAGGAAACTCTGGAAAATCCGTTCAATCTCCTGAACAACCCGCAGGGCCGCCTTTTTATCCCGGGCCAGCTGCGGCATCCCCTGGAGGGCTCGCCGCACCGTCTCTTCAATTTCTCCCTCTCGAGGCAGGAGGATATTCCGAAGGAGAATCTCCCGGATCTGCTTGTTGACCACCGTCTGGGCTTCCGGGGGCAGCTTAGGGAGCTCGGTCTCCAGCTCCATATCCTGGCGTAAAAAAGCCGCGGCCAGACGGCGGGCCTGTTCCTGCCATTTCAAGGTCTGCATCTCTTCCGCTGAGGCCTTGCCGATGCGCTCAGCCTTCTCTAACGCCAACTCCAGGGCACTCTTGATCTCGGCCATAGATTCTTGTCCTTCCAGCAGGTGGGAAAAAAAAGAGCAAGGCCTGCCAACCTTGCTCCCTTATATTAGAGGCTGAGAACGGCTCAATCGTCGTTTTTTGCGGCCGCAGGCGCAGCTTCGGCCTTGGTCTCACCCGAGCTCTGGCCGGCGGTATTGCCACTGGCCGGCGCACTATTGGGTTTCTTGCTGCCGTATTCACTGACATACCAGCCGCCGCCTTTGAGATGGAACGCACTGTGGGAAATCAGCTTATGAAGCTTCCCCTGACATGCCGTGCAGGTTGTTAGCGGCGGATCGGAAAACTTCTGCCATGCTTCAGTAACCTGGCCACAAGCTTCACACTGGTATTCATAGATGGGCATAACCGATAAACCTCCTTACAGTTCGGCGGTTAATACGTTAATTATAATAATATTCATAATTTGAAGCAATTTCATCTAAATCGCTGCACCGATAGGGCCGCAGCACCTGGCGGGTCAGGGCATGGACCCGTTCTTCCTCCGCCCGCCGGGCCGCCCCGTCCACGTCGAAGAGTTGTTGAAAACTGCTGAACCGGATAACATGTACCAGTTCGTGGGTGACGATGTAAATCAACAGGGGCAGCAGGGCCAGCCGTTGCTCTCGATCCAAGGTCTGCAGGATGTTATGGTCCTGGAGGCAGATGCGGTAGAGATCGAATTGGGCGGACTTCAACTCCCGACCGGGCAATCGGCAGGTGTATTTGGCCACCTGGGCCAGGGCCGAGGGCGAAATCTCTTCCTGGCGCAGATGCTCCAGGGTCAAGACATCGTACCGGGCCCGCCGCCACTGGCTGGGCGACAACTTAAAAAAATCACTGGTAGCCTCTTCGGCGACGAAGACGGCTTCCTGGATAATAGGTTTTTGGGAACCCTGAAAACGCCGCAATTCCATGGCAGGCACCATTTTATTTAAACTATAATGTTATCACCGCCAGGGGGATTGTCAATGCCTTTTTCCACCGGCGGCGGCGGTAAGCCTCAAAGGAGGACCAGCATGCGCCAGACGCAACAGCGGCGGGAAGCCTTGGCCAAACTCTTGGAGTATATCCTCGGTCGGAGGCCCGACGAATTCGGCCTCGTCTTAGACACGCAAGGCCGGCTGCCCATTAAAGAACTGCTGCGGGCCCTGAGTCAGGAAGAGGGGTGGGGGTACGTGCGCCGTTCCCACCTGGAAGAAGTGGTACATCTGTTGCGGCCCGGGGGCCTGTTCCTGGATCAATCCCACATCTGGGCGGTGCCGCCGGCCGACCGTCGCAGTGCCACCCCGGTGTGGCCGCCGCCGCTGCTCTACGGCAGTATCACCGCCAAGTCCCAGGAGGTCGTGGCTGTTCACGGTCTGCGTCCCCAATCAAGCCCAGAAGTGGTCCTGACTGAGGATCCCGACCTGGCCCGGCGGTGGGGCCGGCGCCGGGACCCTCACGCCGTTTTGGTAACGGTTCAGGCCCAGAGGGCGGCCCAACAGGGCCAGGAGTTCTTTCCCTATGGTGAGGGCCTCTATCTCACCGGCGCTCTGGGGCCGGAATTCCTCCAGCTTCCTCCTCTGCCCAAAAAGCCGCCGGCCAAACCTGCCGTGGAGAAGCCTCACCCGGAACCGCCCACCCCCGGTTCCATCTTGGTGGATATCCAGGGTCAGCCTCTGAAACCCTGGAAAGAAAAAGGTCGGAAAAAAGGGCCGGCCTGGAAGGAGGCGGCCCGGGCCGAACGCCGTCGGAAAAAATGATGACCCTCCGGGGCTTCAAGGCATTCCCGGCAGTCGGAGTCTCTTTGTGGGCCCCGGGGTTCCCTGAACCAGGTGCAGATAGTCCCGCAGGGCATCCTTGGTACTGGCGAAGGCAATTTTCTCCCAGGGAAGCTCTTCCGGCCGGAACACCTTCACTTCCAAAGTCTCATCGCCCGGGCCGGGCGTTCCGGCCAGAACCGCCGCCACATAAGCGATGATCACCGTACTCCGCCCCTCATACGAGTAAACGTTGAGAAGCCGCTCCACCTGGATATCCAGCAGGACCTCTTCCTGGACCTCCCGGACAATGGCATCCTCCACCCGTTCGCCCACATCCACGAAGCCGCCCGGAGCCACCCACATCCCGTACCCCGGCTCGATGGCCCGCCGGGCCAGGACTAGACCCCCTTGCCAGGGGATGATGGCGATGGCCGCCAACTTGGGGTCCAGATAAAAGACAAAACTGCACTGGGTGCAGACCAACCGGGGCGGCTCCTTGGGATGGACCACCCGCGGCTTCAAGGCTCCTCCGCATTGGGGGCAGAATTTATAAAGCTCCTGTCGGTATGGCATAGTGGCTTACCGCACCCGATCTACGTCCCGGGCCGCGGACGGTCGGGCCGGGAATATCAAGGAAGGAGGGCCATTTTAGAGGTGCACCCGCTTGAACTTGCGCTTGCCCACCCGGATGAGATAGTCTCTGCCGCCGACCAGCTCCAGGTCCACGTCACTCACCTTGCTGCCGTCCACCTGGACTCCGCCCTGTTGGATTAACCGCCGTCCTTCGGAAGTACTGCCGGTAAGGCCGGCCAGCTGCAGGACCTTGGGGAGCCAGACGGCCGGCTCGGTCACTCGTAAATGGATTTCTTCAATTTCCGTCGGCAAGGCCCCCTCCCGGAAGATGGCGGCAAACTGCCGGGCCGCCTCCTCGGCCGCTGCCGGGCTGTGGTAGCGGGCCACCAGCTCTTTTGCCAGGTTCTCCTTGGCCAGCCGGGGGTGCAGGACGCCTCCGGCCAAGTCCGCCTGGAGCCGTTCCAATTCTGCCACCGACAGATCGCTGAGGAGTTCATAGTAGCGCAGCATCAGGGTATCGGAGATGGACATGATCTTGCCGAACATCTCCTGGGGCGGTTCGTCAATGCCCACATAGTTGCCCAGCGATTTGCTCATCTTATTGACGCCGTCCAGACCTTCCAGCAGGGGCATGGTCAGGACCACCTGGGGTTCCTGGCCGAACTCCCGCTGCAGCTCCCGTCCGACCAACAGGTTGAATTTCTGGTCGGTGCCGCCCAGCTCCACGTCGGCCCGGAGGGCCACCGAATCATAGCCCTGGATCAAAGGATAGAGAAATTCGTGGATACTGATGGGGGCGTGGTTGAGGAAGCGCTGGTGAAAATCCTCCCGCTCCAACATCCGGGCCACGGTGTGTTTGGCCGCCAGCTCAATGAGCCCCTGGGCCGTCATGGGCTTCATCCACCGGCTGTTGAAATCCACCAGGGTTTTCTGCGGGTCCAGAATCTTAAAGATCTGCCGTTGGTAGGTTTTGGCATTTTCCTGCACCTCGGCCTCGGTGAGGGGTTTCCTGGTCTCACTCTTGCCCGAGGGATCGCCGATCATGCCGGTGAAATCCCCGATGAGGAAGATCACCTGATGTCCCAATTCCTGAAAATGCTTCAGTTTCTGGATCAGGACGGTATGCCCCAGATGGAGGTCTGGGGCCGTGGGGTCAAAACCCGCCTTGATGCGGAGGGGCCGGCCGCTCTCCAGGGAGCGTTTGATCTTGGCGGCCAATTCCTCCTCCAGCAGGATTTCCACTGCCCCCCGGCGGATTAAAGCAAGCTGTTCTGCAACGGACATAATAAAAATGTTCTCCTCTTCCCTCTTCCCAAATCCCTATTCAAACCCCAGCCAACGCACCGGCCGGTCTTTGCGGGGCACCACCGGCGGGGTCTTGTCGGAATAGCCCACCGGGGTGATGGCCAACAGGTGCCGGTCCGGCAGGCCCAAATAGGCCAGCAGCTCTTTTTCCCGGCTTTTGATGCCGGTCATCCAACAGGTCCCCAGGCCTTCGGCATGAGCGGCCAACAGCAGATTCTGCATCAGGGCGGCGCCGCTCTGGATGTGGGCCTCTTGGGCAAAGGGGTCGGCATCCCGCCATACCGTCACCGCAATGACTACCGGCGCCCCCCCCAGATTGCTGAAGAACTGCTTGACGAATCCCACCCGCGTCTCATCAAAAAGCTGCCGCAGCCGGGGTTCCAGGTCCGCAAAGGCCGCCGAGGCGATGGCCACAAACTCATCCCGGGGGGGGCCGGTCAGAACGGTGAGGTCCCACGGCTGTTGGTTCGTCCCCGACGGGGCCCACAACGCCGCCCTGACGATCTTTTCCAGGACCTCCCGGGGGACGGGATCAGGACGGTAGAGACGGTGACTGCGCCGGTTCTCAATGGCATCATACAGGTCCATAGGCTTCCTCCTCGCTGTCTCCAGATAAGTCATCGAAGGTATCGAGTCAGGGGTGGGTCCGCGCCGGCCCTCCCCTTTTATTCCCGCAACAACTGCTGGACCAGGTGGCAATGCTCCAACATCCCGGGTTGGAGGATATCCAACAGCACTATCTCCAAGCCGGCCCCGGCCAGCAGACCCAGGCCGGTGGTCTCCAAGGTCAGGGGATAGCTGCGCCGTTGGCCGCTGCGCAGGTTGGACAGGCCGATCATGGTCCGGGCCGGCTCGCCGAAAACCACCCCGCTGGCCAGCAACCGAATGGTCTGCACCGCGGCCCCGGTCTGATAGTAGGCATCGGGCCAACTCAGATTCGGCAACACCGGGTCATAAATCAGCCGGTGGGGAGCCACCCCGGCTGCCACGGCCGCCTCCCGCAAACGCACCGCCAAAGTGAGCTTTTCCTCCACCGTCGGGGCCGGCCGGGAGCGCTCATCCAACAACAGCAGCACCAGATCGGTCTGCGTCTTCGCCGCCAAAGGCAGGATGTGGGCCAATTTCTCCGCCTCTAGCGTCAGGGCGTTGAGGATGGGCGGCTGTTGACAGACCGACAGGCCCTGGGCCAGAACCCGGGGATTGGGACTGTCCAAAATCAGCCGGGTACCGCTCACCTCCTGGACCGCCTCCACCAGGAAGGCCAGACGATCTTCCTGACGGGGCGAAAGATAGCCGGGGTTGAGATCAATGAGGTCGACCCCGCTCTGGTCCAGCCGCCGCACCAGGGCCTGGATGGGCTTCTTGTCCAAGGCCTGGAGAGCCCCGGCCACCATCTCGTTGACGGCATTGATATTGTCAGCGGCAAACAGCATGGCCAGCCACCGCTCCCAATCGGTATTTCTTGCCTGAACATGCATACCTTATCATGGCTGCCTCACCTTGACAACCTCATCTTCCCGGCCTCCTCCCTTGCTAAAAACGCCTCTTCCGGATATATGAATAGGCAAGCCAAACGTTTGCCTTTTTCAGGGTTGGCGGCAGTCGGAAAGATAGCCATCTAGTGTTCATCCGGAAACTCTGGCTCCATAGGTGCCAGAGTGTGGAGGGCTTGATCAATCAAGCCCCTACACTAGGCACGCCTTGCAAGTCGGGCCTTTCCGGATGTACACAATATAGGGGGGGCGGAAAAGTCCATGAAATGGCGGCGCTGGTTCATTATGCTCCTATGTCTGGGGATCGGCCTGCTGAGCTGCAGCGAGGAGGAGGCCAGACGGGTGGATCTCACCAAAGTCCAGGATCTGCCCAGGGCCAAGCCCGAGGATGCGGTCACCTATGCTTACCTGCCCCAATACGCCCACACCGTTTCCTATCAGCGCCACCATCTGGTCATGGACTATCTGACCAGGACCACCGGCTTGAAAATCCGCCAGGTCTTTCCCGACACCTTTGACGAACACATGCACATGGTGGGCCGCGGCCTCATTGATATCACCTTCAGCAATCCCTTTATTTATATCAAGATCGCCGATCGCTACGGGGCCCGGGCCTTTGCCCGGGTGGTGGAGGAGGGGGGCCAGGAGAATTTCCGGGGACAGATCATCTGCCGAGCCGACAACCAGGAGATCAAGACCTTGGCCGATCTCAAAGGCAAACGCCTCATCGCCGTGGACCCCACCTCAGCCGGTGGTTATCTCTACCCCTGGGGCTTTATTCTAGAGCATGGTTTTACCAAAGAGGACTTCGCTGAGATCTCCTTTGCCCCCGGACCGGGCGGCAAACAGGAAAAAGTCGTCATGGCCGTATACGCCGGTACTTATGACGTCGGCCTCATCCGCGAAGGCACCCTTCAGGTGGTAGCCGATAAGATTGACCTGAAACAGATCCGGGTGTTGGCCCATTCCCATTGGTACCCGGGCTGGGTCTACGCCGCCCGCAAAGGGTTCGACGCCGCCAAACTCGAAAAGATCAAAGCCGCTCTCCTGGCCTTGGATTATCAGAATCCAGAGCACCGTCAGATTTTGGACGCAGCCGGCTTTGTAGGTATCATTCCGGCCAGCGACGCCGACTTTGCCAGCGTCCGCCGCCTGGCCGCCACGATAGAGGCCAGCAATTAGACCGGCCGGAAATAAGCGGCAACCAGAAAAAGACTCCAAACGGCGGACCGCCCCATCACTTCCCCCTGCAGTTCCCACTATGATCGGAGCAGATGTTCGTTCCCCAACCGGACGTGTTTGACTCCCGCCTCCCGGGCCGTCTGCAGGGCGGCCAGGGCCAGGTTTCGGGGCGTGATGGGCAGGTCGGCAAGGTAAAATTGGGGATAGAAGGCCAGGAGACTGTAGGGAATGTCGGGATTGAGACGGGCGATGAACCTGGCCAGGCCGAAGATCTCTTCCAGGTCTACATAGCCTGGCACCAGCAGGGTGCTGGCAGTGAGGAAGGGCACCTCCGGCCGCTCCCCCAGGCGCGGGGCCAGGGCCGCAAAATTCTTCAGGGTCTGGCTGTTGCTGACCCCGGTGAGGGCCAAGTGGATCTCCTCGCTGAAGGCCTTCAGGTCAAATTTGATGATGCCGCCGCTGGCCAAGGACAAGTCGGCCAGGGGTCGAAGCCACTCGGCCACCATAGCGCCGTTGGTCTCCCAACAGAGGCGCAGCCCTGGGTTCCGATCTGCGGCCCGATCCTGGGCCAGTCGGGCCGCCGCCAAGGCATGGGGCAGCTGCGGCGTGGGGTCGCCCCCAAAGAAGCAGAGGCAGGCGGTGCGGTCGTGGACGGCTCCGGCCAACTCCTCGGCGGCCACCAGCCGTCCCCGGCCGGTGCGCCGTTTAAAATCCCAATTCTGGCAGTACAGGCAGTTGAAATTACAGGCATGATAGAAAACCGCCAGGTTGACGGAGCCATACTCCGGCCCATCCCGGCAGGCATACCGGGGGTAGCCCCGGCCGGTGCCGCCGGGGCAGAACCAGTCGGCCACGCAGTTGGTGGGCAGGGGATCGTCATACCAACTCACCCCGGCTCCAGCCGGCGTGCCCCCCACAAGGCGACCTCCGATATTCCGGCGGGCCCCGCAGTAGCCTACGCCGCCCTCGGGAAGGCGACAGGCAAGGAAGCACAGGGAACAGAGTTTGCCGTCCTCAATCCGGGGCGGTTCCTCCGGGAGGCCGAAGTCCCGGCGGCTGGCCCGGTGCACCTGCTCCACCTCCGGCCAGACTTGGGCAAAATCCCGCCGCAGACAGGGGCCGCAGAAGCCCAAACGGGATGAAATGAACGGGTTATCAGCGCCGCAGCGGCGACAGCGAGCCATGGTTCGTGGTCAGTGGTCAGTCGTCAATTTCGGGATACAAGTTCCTCGTAAGGAAGACCTCATAGGACGGGCCGGACCCGCCAGGAGATGGTTCCCGGTTTCCGTTGTCTGGATGAGCTTCTCTTTCAGTGGGGCGGGCTTCCGCGCCCGCCCACGTTAGCCGAAGCCAACAGCCTGTATTTGCCAGGGGCGCGGCTGGCCCGCAGGTCACGGCAATAAGTTCTTTCCCCTCCGGAAACAAACTGCAAACACAAGGAGGTATGGCCCCACGGCCAAGACTTCTTGGCAGGGGCGTGAGTTATCACGCCCCTCCCGGCGCCTTCACCGGCATATCCCGAGGTTACGGATGCCTATTCATTGATGATTTGGCCCTGAATTCCCTCCTTCATTGGGGCACGGCCCCCAGCCAAGCTGATGCAGGCTTTCCAAGCAATGCCGTAAAACCCAGGGACCAGCTGCCGGGAACCACCGCGGACCAGAAAATCACCCGACCGAAAAATCTGTTGACAGAAATCATAGGTGATTTATATTAGGACTGGTTATCAGCAGGCAAATCCCTGGGGTCCGGGCCTTTGCCCCAGCTGCAGCAGCGTCACCAGGGCGATATGTTCATTTAATCAAACATCGCGTTCAATATTCTTTACAATCCCACTTTATTTAAATAATATCAGCAAAACGGAGCGGTCATGATCAGAATTTTGAACATGCCAGTCTCCACGACAACCGTTTCATGGTCGGGTTGCCGTCCATTCCGGTCCGGGCATTTTCCGATAACAATGATAATTAATAATTATATCAATGGATTAAAAATATGCCCACCGATTCCCTTTGGTTGGCCCCTGATTTGCATACAATCGAAAGCAAGATATGCGGTGGAAGCCGAATACCTGATTGCGTAAAGGAGTTATGACATGGAACGTCTTCTGTCCATATTTTTTACCTGCCTATTTATCCTGGGTCTGGCGGTCAGCCCAGGGGCAGCCGGAACCATTGATTTCAGCGGCGGCACAGAGTTCGAGATCGCCGTCAACCTGAATAATCAGGATGTTTATCGGGGCTCCTACACGGTGGCCGAAGTGGGTAATTATCTGGTTTATTCCCATTCCCAGCCTCTCGCCCAAGCCGTGGCGGCGGGCTGGTTAGACGCCGTTGTCGCCATACCTGCCATGGCGGCGGCCAACACCTATGGCTCCGGGGGTTATCATACCCAGGCGGCCATGCAGGGACTGGTAAACGGTTTCCTCTCCCAATATAGTGAAAATCGTTTGGACCTTTATTTTTACCTAACCGGCGGCACCTACACCTTTACCGTCAACGTCCCCACCTGGCAGCGCACCTATGGCTGGGATCAAACCGTGGGCCCGCCCCTGGTGGAAGCCGGTTGGTATTCCAATCTATACGCCAAGCTGGTCCATCAGGATGAAGTCATTCTGCCGCCGATCATTGAGACCGAGATCAATCTGGTGGTGGTCAACCATTTTGAGAACACCTTCCCCGGTCAGCAAGGGCGGTTTGTGCTCAATGGGACCAATGCTTCCCTGACGCTGGCGGATGTCCCGCTCACTCCCGGTTTTTATACCCTTTATATCGCCGATTACCTGACCCAGTATGGGGTCACCGCTGTCCCTCTGCCCAGCACCCTGCTCTTATTGGGTAGCGGGCTTTTGGCCCTGGCAAGCAGGTTCCGGCGGCGGTCCCAGCCTTAATCATCCAGCCGCTCTCCCCTAAGTCTGCAGAGGCGGGCCCGGAGCCCGCCTCTGCTGCTTCCCAGGGGTTGCCCTTCTCCCTATTTCAGGATTTCCTCCCGACGGGCCAATTTTTCCAGCTCTTCCTCCTTGATGATGGCGTCTTCGCCCCGCAGCAGGCGTTCGATCACCGGCAGGAGTTGGTTGGCGGTGGCGATATTCGGCCTCAGGACATAATCGGCCCCGGCCTGATACAGCTCCAGGGCCTGGGTATTGCTCTGGGCAATGACAATGATCTTGGCATGGGGGGCCAGTTTCTTGACCTCGTCGATCAATCGCCGGTTGTTGGTTCCCACCAGGATCTCATCGGTGATGGTGGAAACGGCGATCTTGACCGCCTCCAGGCCGGCATGGTGCAGGGTCTGAATGTTGCTGATATCCCCATAGACAACCTTGACGCGCCGCTGCTCCAGAGCGTGGTAGACCTGGGGGTTGAAGTCCACCACCACCAGCTTTTCTTTCAGCTCCGGCCGCCGCTCCTCAATCTCATGCAGGAAGGCGCTGGCCACCCGGAAAAACCCCAACAGGGCGATATCCTTGGGCTCCCCCTCCTCGGCCTCTCTCACCTGGGAACTGATGGGTTTAAACCCCAGCCATTCCGCCCCCCGGCTGAGGATGCCCTGCAACTTCTGATTGTACTTGATCATATACGTGGAGGTAACGGAGGTGACCACAAAGATTAAAATAATCAGGGTCATGATATCGGGGCCGATATGGTTGGACTCGGGCTTCCGGCCCAGCACGGCAATGACCAGGGCAAATTCACTGAGTTGGGAAAGGTTGATGGCCGTCAGCAGACTGACCCGGTTGCCGTTTTTCAGCCAGTAAAGGACAGGGAAGACGGAGAGGAAGCGGGTTGCCACCAAAAAACCGGCCAGGAGCAGGGCCAGCCCCAACAGGCCCGGATTGACCAAGGGATTGGGGATCTTCATCCCCAGGGCGACGAAGAACAGGGTGATGAAAAAATCCCTGATATTAGTGATCTTACCGATGATATCTAAGTTATACGGGAAGGTGGAAACCGCCACCCCGGCGATGAGGGCCCCCATCTCCAGGGACAGCCCCAGGGAGTCGGCCAACCCAGCGATGAGGAAACACCAGCCCAGGGAGGCCACCAGGATCAGTTCCGGCAGCTTGGCGATCTTCCGGAAGACGGCCCCCAGGAGATACTTACTGGCCAACAGGCTCAGGGCCACCAGCAGGATGCCCTTGGCAAACGACCACAGGATCACCTGGACCTGGGGATCAGCCAGGTTCGGCTGTAGGCCCAGCAAGACGATGGCCCACAGGTCCTGGAAGATCAATACCCCCAGAGTCAGGCGGCCGGCCAGGGTATCCAGCTCGAACTTTTCATACAGTAATTTGACGACGATGGTGGTGCTGCTCAAGGCCAGACAGGCGGCCAGATACAACAGGTCGTAGCGGCCGCCGATGATCTTGACCCCCAAGACCGTGTATTCGCAGGGGCAATACGCCTGGAGGGTGAAGCCCAGGAGATAGAAGAAACCCAGACCCAGGGCGGTACAGAGGAGAAACTGGCTGACACCCGTAATAATCAGGGAAGTCCCCGCCTCCTTGATCTTCTTCAGGCTCAGTTCCAGTCCGATCATGAACAGGAGGAGGATCAGACCGATCTCGGCTATGGTCTGAATTTCCTCCTTGTTGCTGATCCAGGCAAAACCCATCTCTGGCCCGATGATCACCCCTGCGGCCAAATAGGCCAGGATCAGCGGTTGCCGGACCATTGTGGCCATATAGGCCAGGATGGTGGCGGCCAGGATGCTGATGCCGATCCCCGACAACAGAGAATGGCCACCCGTTTCCGCCGCCCCCACGGTCGCCGGCTGCAGTAACAGGAAAAGGGTCAGAAAGGGGATTGGCCTGGAAAAATTCCCAAGAGAGGATACCATGCAAGTTATCTTACTAGAAAGCCCCAAGGGTTGCACGCAAAACCGGCGAGTGGGGTTTTATAGCACCGATAACCGAGCGCCGCCGACACGGGCTAGGGGGTCCTCTCTAAATCAGGGCAAGAGACCGGCCGCACTCCTTGTGAACCCACGGAGAGATTGCCCAGATCGGTCAGCCGGTATTCCCGAGAGCCAGACACAGCCTTCCCACCAGCCCGTCAAAGCCCCCGTTGGACATCACCAACACCACATCCCCCGACTCCACCCGGCCCAGGACCGCCGCCAGCAAGGCGTCGGTATCAGGGAAGCTCCAGGCCTGCCGGCCGACCTGGATCAGGTCGGCGGCCAACTGGGGCGAGGAAAAACGGTCATCCTCCGGGGCCTTCCAGATATCCGAAGGCTCCCGCACAAAGATGAGATCAGCCCCGGCCAAAGCCCCCACATAATCCCGTTGAAAAATGCGCCGTCGGCTGGTGTTGGTGCGAGGCTCAAAAGCCACCAGGAGACGACGGCCGGGAAACCGGCCCCGGGCCGCCGATAAAGTTTCGGTAACCGCGGTGGGGTGGTGGGCAAAGTCATCCACGATGGTAATACCCTGAAAATCCCCAACAATTTCCAAGCGGCGTTTTACCCCGGCAAAGTCGGGCAGGGCCTCTTTTAACACCCGGCGGTCCACTCCCAGATCGTGGAGGGTGGCCAGTACCGCCAAGCTGTTCAGGACATTATGGCGTCCTGCCAAGGGAATGGAGAACTCCTCCCAGAAACGCCCATCCCGCCAGACCTGGAACTGCATACCCCCGTTTTTGGGAGTCAACCGTCGGGCCTGCCAACGGGCTTGGGAGTTCAGACCGTAGAACGCCACCGGACTGGAGGCCTTGGCCGCTATCTGGCGCACCAACGGTGCATCCCCCCAGGCCAACAGCTCCCCCGTGGGCGGCAACTGGGTGACAAAATCAGTAAAGGCCTGCACTACATGGGCCAGGTCCCGGTAGATATCGGCGTGGTCAAACTCCACCGACGTCAAGATGGCCTGACGGGGGTGAAACAACAGGAACTTGGGACGCTTATCGAAAAAGGCGGTATCGTATTCATCTCCTTCCAGAACCACATAGGGACCGGCCCCCACCCGGTAATTGGACTGAAAATTCTTGACGATGCCGCCGATCATAAACCCCGGATCCAGACCCGCCGCGTACAGGAGCCAGGCCAACAGGGAAGATGTGGTGGTCTTGCCGTGGGTGCCGCTCACCACCAGGGCCTGCCGGTCCCCCACCAGAAACCGGTTCAGGGCCTCGGGCATGGAAATATACGGAATCTGACCCATCAAGACAGCTTGGGCTTCGGGATTGTCAGCCCTAATAACATTGCCGATGACCGCCAGATCGGGTCTGGGCTCCAAATTCTCCGGCCGGTAGCCCTGGGCCACCGGAATGGCCAGCCCTTCCAAAAAGGTGCTCATGGGCGGATAGGTATGCTCATCGGAGCCGCTGACCTGAAAACCCTGCTCCTGGAGAATCCCGGCCAAGGCCGCCATACCGGTGCCACAGATCCCCAGAAGATGAACATGCTGCGGAGGCACTTGCGGTAATATCATTGACATCTTTCAGATTTCATGGTTCGCAGGTGACTTTCATAAGTCATGACAATTACCAAGAAAATATAGTTGTTATTGTCAGTTGTCAGAAAAATCGGTTTCCGGTTTCCGGAAGAGCTTCTCTTCTAGGCTCTCTTCTAAACTCTCTCTTAGGCTCTCTTTTTAGCCTTTCTTTTAGTGGGGCGGGCCTCCGTGCCCGCCAAAGTCAGCCACAGGCCACAACCTTGATTTTCATGGTTCCCGCGTGACTTTTATAATTAATGGTAATTACATGATAATAAAGTTGTCACCGTCAGTTGTCAGAAAAATCGGTTTCCGGTTTCCAGTTTCCGGTTTCCAGTTTCCCGAAGAGCTTCTCTTCTAGGCTCTCTTCTAAACTCTCTCTTAGGCTCTCTTTTTAGGCTTTCTTTTAGTGGGGCGGGCCTCCGTGCCCGC
>Ga0067045_1002702_pt1 | contig 96946 bp, 65 predicted proteins | sample TerdegcTABiofilm_FD_59184 | JGI IMG/M metagenome (GOLD analysis project Ga0067045, IMG submission 59184) | Combined Assembly of (Gp0054472, Gp0054536) Wastewater bioreactor microbial communities from Singapore -Terephthalate degrading...
GGAGTAGTAATGTCAGCCAATCCGAATCTTGATTCAATTTTTATAATCAATACAATTACTTTTATTCCAAGATACATCGGCGAGCCTGATCATGGAAGTTGCAATACACCAAGTGCTGCTTGGTCTCACGATTCACGATATTTTATAACAAGCAGTGGAAATTGCAACACACCTGCATCAATAGTAGTTTGGGATGTTCAACAAGGAACGGCTGCTTATAGGTATAAGGAACCCATAGGCGGAGGTATAGATTTACACGTTTCAAAAGATGATAAGTATGTTCTTGGAGTTAGTGTAGCAGCATTAGGTCTATTTAATTTTCTTACAGGGGCAGATGTTCCGCTTGAGCCAAAAGTAAGCAGCACATTATATCCAAATCCTACGAATGGGAATATAACAATACCATTTAATCAATCAATTGCGGAGCCTACAATTATAACTGTGCAAGATTCAAAAGGTGCTATTGTAAAAGAATTATTTAATCAATATCTTGACGCAGGACAACAGAATTTAACATTCAATGTAGCGGATTTATCGCAAGGGATATATTTTGTGCGAGTACAAAGCAGACATAATGAAATTATTTTTAAGATGATTGTTGAGAAGTAAAAAAGGGAAAGGGTAAAGGGGAAAAGTAAAAGGTAATAGAGAAATGTAGAGAACACTGTATATGTCTTTGTAGGGGTTAAAAATTTTGAACCCCATACGGATATGTGTGGCAAAAGCATCCTTGCTTTTATTATGGACCTATTCCATAATTCAAAAATTCAATCAAAAAATCATAAGCATCCTTTTTCGTCGATTTTCTCTATGTTTGATGCAAATAATATTTCAAAATATATAGCTTTAGCACCGATGGAAGATGTCACTGACCTTCCGTTTCGCTTAATTTGTAAAAAATTGGGTGCTGACCTTGTTTTTACAGAATTTATTGCAAGCGAAGCCTTAATCAGGAATGTTGATAAATCCATTAAAAAAATGCAGTATCTTGAAGAAGAGCGACCAATTGGAGTGCAAATTTTTGGTGGAAATATTAATTCATTGGTACAATCTGCAAAAATGGTGGAAAACTCAGGCGCTGATATATTGGATATTAATTGTGGATGCTGGGTTAAGAAAGTTGTAAATAACGACGCTGGTGCTGCATTTCTGAAAGATCCAGATCGAATGGCTGCGATGGTGAATTCTGTTGTAAATGCCGTAAATATCCCAGTTTCTGTTAAAACACGGATTGGCTGGACAAAAGATAATATTAATATTCTTGAAGTAGCAAAAAAAGTTGAGGATGCGGGAGCAAAATTTATCACAATCCACACTCGCACTCGTGATATGGGACTTGGTGGTACTGTAGATTGGAACTGGATTAACCTTGTAAAAGAAATTATTTCAATTCCTGTGATATTAAATGGAGATGTTCAAACTGCCGAAGATGTACAACGGGCATTCACAACAACCAAAGCTGATGGCGTTATGATTGCACGCGGAGCGATGGCAAATCCGTTTATTTTCACACAAGCAAAGGAATTAATGAATTATGGACATATCTTGACACATCCAACCCCTGAAGATAGAATAAAGCTTTGTCTGGAACATCTTGCTTTAAGCATTAATTATAAAGGAGATAAAAAAGCTATTATCGAATTTAGAAAATATTATAGTGGATACTTAAAGGGATTATATAATGCATCTAAGGTCAGAATGAATTTGATGACATTAGATAATTTCGATGATATTAAAGCCACTTTGTATAATTTTCTTGATGAACTTCTTCAATTTGAAACTTTAAATTAAATAAGTCAATTAACATTCTTAATTTTGAAATTATAACAAAATCAAAAAAGGATAATTTATGAATAATCACAATGCAGATGTTGTTGTAATTGGTTCAGGTCCGGGTGGATATGTCGCAGCTATTCGAGCAGCGCAGCTTGGATTGAATACAATATGCGTGGAACGTTCAGAACTTGGTGGGATATGTTTGAATTGGGGTTGTATTCCAACTAAGGCGCTGTTGAAAAGTGCAGAAATGATTAATCACTTCAAAGAAGCCGAGACTTATGGATTAGACGCAATAAATACTTCTTTCGATATAAAAAAAATTGTAGAACGCAGCCGCAAAGTTGCCGATAAAATGTCCAGAGGAATTCAATTTCTCTTTAAAAAATATAACGTAAAGTTAGTTGTGGGAAATGGCTCTATTAAGAGTCCAACACAAGTAGAGGTCCACGATAAGGATGGCAATCTTACTGATATAATAAATGCAAAAAATATAATTATTGCAACGGGAGCGCGCCCACGTATGTTCCCAGGGATTGAGGTGGATAGAAAGGGCATTATAACAAGTCGTGAAGCAATGATTCCCGATAGAGTTCCTGAATCAATTATTATTATGGGTGCTGGTGCGATTGGAGTTGAATTTGCTTATTTCTATAATTCAATTGGTTCAAAAGTGACTATCATTGAAATGATGGATAGAATTCTGCCAATTGAAGATGAAGAAATTTCAAAAGAACTTGCTAGAATATATAGAAAATACGGTATAACATTATTAACAAAGACAAAAGTAATTTCTGCCACGGCACAGGATAAAAGCGTAGAAGTTAAAGTGCAAAAAGATGATGGCACAGAAACAACATTAACAGGTGAGATAGCTTTAAATGCTATTGGAATACAAGCGAATACTGAAAATATTGGATTAGAAAATATTGGGATTGAATTGCAAAAAGGATTTATAAAGGTTAATAATCATTTGCAAACAAATATACCGAATGTTTATGCAATTGGCGACGTTGCAGGCGCACCTTGGCTTGCTCACAAAGCATCAGCTGAGGGGATTGAAGCAGCAGAATTTATTGCGGGGCATAATACAAAAGGAATTGATTATAATAACATACCTGGCAATACATATTGCATTCCACAAGTGGCAAGCGTAGGACTTACTGAAGCAAAAGCCAAAGAACAAGGCTATGCCGTAAAAATTGGCAAATTTCCATTTTCAGCAAGCGGGAAAGCAACCGCAATTGGTGAAACTAATGGATTTGTCAAAGTTATTATCGACGAAAAAAATGGTAATATTTTAGGAGTTCATATGATTGGTCCTGATGTAACTGAGTTAATTGGCGAGGCAACACTTGCTCGCTCAGTTGGTGCAACAGGAAGGAATCTGTATAAGACAATACACGCACATCCAACATTAAGTGAAGCATTGATGGAAGCAACAGCAATCGCATATAATGAAGCAGTAAATATATAAACTAATATGAATATTCAAGAAGAATTAAATTTTGATGAATTTCCAATTCCATCCTATGACCAATGGAAAGATGAAGCAATTAAATCACTTAAGGGTGGAGATTTTGAGAAAAAACTTTTTACGAAAACTATCGAAGATATTATTATCAAACCTATTTATAATTTAAATGACATAAGAGATAATCCTTTATATAATTTTCAATATCCAGGGATTACTCCATACAATCGTGGTGATAACCCAATGGGCTATAAAGTTAGCTCCTGGTTAATTGCACAAGCAATCCCCTACCCTGATTTAAAGCAATTTAATTCCGCTTTGCAAAATGATTTAGCAAATGGACAAAATGCTATAAATATTAAGATAAGAGGTAGAAATAATCAAGAAAGGCAAATTAAATATGGGCTTGAGCTAAATAATGTTGATGATTTTGCTAATGCATTTAATAATATAGATTTATCAAAATACCCTATCTTTTTTTCTACTGATGATTTTTTCTATGATTTTTCCAAATTATTAGGAGATTATTTAAAAAAATCAAATATTGATTTTGCACAGTTGCAGGGAAATATTGGCGCTGATATTTTTAGTAAGTTATTATCAACAGGGAATTTAACATTACCACTAGACAAATATTATGAACAAATTGCAGAATTGATAAATCAATTTAATGATTCAAAATTTGGTGTAATAGATGTAAATGGTGCGTTATTTCACAATGCGGGCGCAAATGCAATCGAGGAATTGGCTTGTGCTTTCACGGAAGCAATTGAATATATTAATGCTTTGCAATTGTTTGATTTAGATATTAATAAAATTGCTCCAAAAATGCGATTTTCTCTCGGAATTGGTTCAAATTTCTTTATGGAAATTGCTAAACTCCGTGCTGCACGTATTATATGGACAAAAATCATTCGAGAATACGGCGGAAATGAGCAATCGCAAAAAATGTTTATTCATTCACAAACTTCATTGAGAAATAAGACAAAATTCAATCCCTGGTCAAATATTATGCGGAATTCCACTGAATGCCTTGCAGCAATACTGGGAAATTCAGATAGCATTGAAGTTGGATTTTTCGATTTTGCTTATGGTTATCCAAGCGAGTTATCGAGACGACTTGCAAGAAATACACAACTTATATATCTCAATGAATCGCATTTACTTGATACAATCGATCCTGCCGGGGGTTCATATTATTTAGAAGAATTAACTTATGAAATTTGCATAAGAACCTGGCAGAAAATCCAAGAAATAGAAACAAAAGGAGGATTTTTTGAAAATATCAAAAATGGAAATATTCAAAATGAAATTAAACAAACAGCTGATAATCAAATAAAAGATTATCATACTAGAAAATTAGTGCTTGTCGGTACAAATAAATATCCGTTATTAAATGAAAAAATTCTTGAAGATTATATAAAATTTGAATATAATGAAGAAAAGCAATCAGAACAAAATAATAAAATAAATATCGAGCAATTAAGAGATGTTCGATTTGCAAAAGATTTTGAAAAATTGCGTGAAAATGCAAATACTTATAAAGGAAAAAATGGAGCGTATCCATATATCACATTATTCAATTTTGGTGAATTATCTGAATATAAACCACGCAATGACTTTTCAACAGAATATTTGCAAATTGGCGGATTTGACATTAAATCGACTCCTGCATTTCCATCTTCTGAGACTGCAATGAAATATTTACTCGAAAATCCAAGCAATATTATTACAATTTGCTCAAGTGATGATAAATATATCAATATCGTTCCTGAATTTGCACAAATGGTAAAGAAGTTTAAGCCCTTGACTTATATAATTCTTGCGGGCTACCCAAAAGAGCAAATTGATTTATATAAACAACTTGGCGTAGATGATTTCATTTATTTAAATTCTGATGTTTATGAAACGCTTTTAAGAATCCAAAAAATTAATCTAATTTCATAAAATAGAAAAGGATATGAACATACTAGAATTTTCAAAAATAGATTTCGACTTGTCAGAAATTAAACAAATTAGTAAAGATTGGGAAAATGCAATTAAAATTAATGGATTTTCAACTGATTCATTAAAAAATGCAGATACACTCGAGAATATCAATTTAAAGCCACTTTATAAAAGAGATGATTTGCAGAATATTAAGCATTTGAATTTTACAGCGGGAATTCCACCATATTTGCGCGGACCTTATGCTACAATGTATGTTGCGAGGCCCTGGACAATACGGCAATATGCTGGATTTTCAACAGCAGAGGAAAGCAATGCCTTTTATCGTAGAAATTTAGCAGCAGGACAGAAGGGATTATCAATTGCTTTTGATTTGCCTACACATCGCGGATATGATTCAGATAATCCTCGAGTGATGGGAGATGTCGGAAAAGCGGGTGTTGCTGTGGATTCAATTCTGGATATGAGAATTCTATTCGATAGCATACCGCTTGATAAAGTTTCAGTTTCAATGACAATGAATGGCGCTGTTTTGCCTGTGCTTGCGTTTTATATCGTAGTCGCCGAAGAGCAAGGTGTGCAATTATCTCAATTATCGGGAACAATTCAAAATGATATATTAAAAGAATATATGGTGCGAAATACATATATTTATCCACCCGAAATGTCTCTGCGTATTATCTCTGATATATTCAAATTCACATCTCAAAATATGCCAAAATTCAATAGCATTTCTATTTCAGGTTATCACATACAGGAAGCTGGAGCTCCTGCGGATCTCGAACTTGGCTATACACTTGCGGATGGATTGGAGTACGTCCGTGCGGGATTAAATGCGGGGATTGATATTGATGCATTTGCGCCACGGTTGTCGTTTTTCTGGGGAATTGGAATGAATTATTTTATGGAAATTGCAAAACTTCGTGCGGGGCGTGTGCTTTGGGCAAAACTTATAAATCAATTTAATCCAAAAGATCCTAAATCTCTTGCATTACGAACACATTCTCAAACCTCAGGATGGAGCTTGACTGAGCAAGATCCTTTTAATAATGTGGTTCGAACTGCACAGGAAGCACTTTCTGCTGCCCTGGGGCATACTCAATCATTGCATACAAATGCATTGGACGAAGCACTTGCATTGCCAACAGATTTTTCAGCACGTATTGCTCGGGATACTCAGATCTATTTGCAAGAGGAAACATTTATAACTAAGTCAATCGATCCTTTTGGTGGTTCATATTTTCTTGAAAATTTGACAAACGATTTAATGCACCGTGCTTGGCAACATATTATTGAAATTGAAAAGCTTGGCGGAATGACAAAAGCAATACTTACAGGCATTCCAAAAATGCGAATTGAAGAAGCATCAGCAAGGCGCCAGGCAAAAATTGATTCAAATGAAGAAATTAGAGTTGGAATAAACAAATATCAAGTAAAAGAAGAAACCAATATCGAAATTTTGGATATTGATAATACAGCAGTGCGTGAAAATCAAATTGCACGATTGCGTGAATTGAAAAGCCAGCGCAATGAGCAAGAGGTAAAATCCGCACTTGAAGCAATCACAAGAGCAGCACAAGATGGAACGGGCAATTTACTTGAGCTTTCAATTAATGCAGCAAGAGCAAAAGCAACATTGGGCGAGATTTCCGATGCAATTGAAAAGGTTTGCGGTCGTTATACACCACAAATAAGGGCAGTGAGTGGAGTGTACGGTTCAGAATTTAAAGACCAATCAGTAATTGATGAAGTAAGGAAAATGACAGATGAATTTGCGCATAAATTCGGACGTCGTCCACGTATTTTGGTAGCAAAAATGGGGCAAGACGGACACGACCGAGGTGCAAAGGTCATTTCTACTGCTTTTGCAGATTTGGGATTTGATGTGGATATAGGACCCCTCTTCCAAACACCTGAAGAAACTGCACGGGAGGCAATTGAGAACGATGTTCACGCAATCGGAGTCAGCTCGCTTGCGGCAGCTCATAAAACTCTTGTACCCCAACTGATTAATGAACTCAAAAAGTACAGTCGAGATGATATACTTGTATTTGTAGGTGGGGTAATTCCACCTCAAGATTATCGATTTTTATATGATATTGGTGTTTTAGATATATTTGGTCCCGGTACAGTAATTCCTGAATCAGCAAAAAAGATACTTCAGCATTTATTTGAAATATTAAGCTAATATTATTGATGGAAGATAAAATTTCTAAATCTCACAATAAAGGTAAAATTAGAAAAGTAAATTTAACTGTTGATGATTATTATAATGGAATCATCTCAGGAAATCGTGCAATATTATCGCAAGCAATTACATTAATCGAAAGTAAATCGCAACGGGATGAACAAATTGCACAAGATCTTATAACACGAATTCTTCCACTATCAGGAAATTCAATTAGAATTGGTATATCGGGTTCACCAGGTGTTGGAAAAAGCACATTTATTGAAACATTTGGCAATTTCCTTATTAACCGAGGGAAAAAGGTTGCTGTGCTTGCTATAGACCCATCAAGTCGTCGCACACACGGTTCTATACTTGGTGATAAAATTCGTATGCAAAATTTATCGCGCAATCAATCGGCATTTATCCGACCAAGCCCAAGCGGAGATGTAGGGGGTGGTGTTTCTCGCAAGACAAGAGAGACAATTTTGCTTTGCGAGGCTGCGGGATATGATATTATTTTGATTGAAACAGTGGGGGTTGGGCAAAATGAAATTGAAGTGCGTTCGATGGTTGATTTTTTTCTTGTCTTATTGCTTCCGAATGAAGGGGACGAATTACAAGGAATCAAGAAAGGGATAATTGAGCTTGCTGATGCAATTGCGATAAATAAATCCGATGGTGACCAGATGGCTATAGCTGAACGCACACGCAAAGAATATCAAATGGCACTTCATATTCTTTCTTCAAAAGACAATCAATGGTCACCTAAAGTGCTAACTTGTTCTGCATTATATAAGCAGGGAATTGATGAAATCTGGGAAACAATCGAGGAATATATTCGATATACCAAAGAAAATGGAAATTTTGATAAAAACCGACAGGAACAGATGCTGGAATGGTTTGATAATTTATTGAAAGAAACAATACTCGATAAATATTTTCAAAATAATGAATTTCGCGAAAAAATAGAAAAACAAAAAGAAAAAATCACAAATCAAGAAATCTCACCCGTGAATGCTGTAAAGGAAATATTAATATAAATGAAACAGTATGTTGTAGAAAATACATCTCTTCCGTCTCCACATTTCTTTGTCATTCAGAACGAAGTGAAGAATCTATGCCTGCTAAAGATAGATTCCTCGCTATACTCGGAATGACAATTCATAATCGGCTCGGAATGACCAAGAAATAAAATTTTTATACTATTATTGCATAAAAATTTTGTAATTTGTAATTATAACCTAATTAAAGATGAAAGATGAAAAAAATCTTTGTATTTTGGTTGATAATATTAGCTTTTCCATTGAACACATTTGCTCAACCTGTCATTTCGTATATCTTACCGGATATTGGAACGCCCGATTTTAACACCTATATAGAAATAATAGGACCAACGGATAAAATGGGAAATTTTGGGACAGATGGATTTTATTTAAATAATGTAAGCGACCCAATTCGTTTAGAAGTATTAAATCCAATAGATACTCAAAAGATTATTTTCGGTCCAGTCATTATAAGTTGGGATGGTCGAATGATATCCTCGCAAGTATTTGTCAACCCTAATGTAAAGCCAAATTCGTGGGATTGGCAGCAATTAAATCCTGAGTATAGAATACCAATACGGGTATTTATTAATGGAAATTATTCGAATATAGATACATTTTATATTGTGCAACCGTTTCATTTGGGGGATGTGTCAGTGAGAACTGATTCCATACTTGGACAAGGTACTCTTGGGAAACGTTCTCGGCGCGGTGCAATGATAATCGATTCTGCAATATTCGGAAATAGAAGATATTCTGTATCTTTAAATGATTGCGATCCGTTAAATTCACCCGATTCAGGCAATCAAGCATATTTACCTTATATACTTTTGGCAAAAGGTCCTATTACAGGAAATACAAACACAGTAATTGATTTAAGCGGAGGCTTACCACGCATTCAAGATGCAGGACCTGGTGGAGGCGGTGGTGGAGGAAGATTCCACGATGTAGGATTATTCGATAATGAAATTGGTGATGATGGTGGAAATGGATTTGTAGGTGGCGGTCCAGGAGGAAGGAACAATTCAGGAATTCCGGGTAAAACTAATGAATTTAAAAATTGGGGAACTGGCTCATGGGGTGCTGGTACAAGCTTAAATGGTGTTGCAGCTCCCATTCGAGGTCAATACGAATCGTCAGGAGGAGCAACTGGCCATCCTTTTGGCAAATCGGGGGAAGGTTGCAACGATGGAAACAATTGTATGATGAATGGAGCGTATGGTGGGGGATCAGGAAATAAACAAAATTTAGCAGGTGGTTCAGCAGGATTTGCTATTAATGGCACAGGACCCAACAATTCAAAAGGGTTAAGTTATGGTAATATAATGATCATCCCACTTGCAGGGGGATCGGGTGGTGCATCCGGCAATCCGCAGGGATACGATACATATTCAGGTTCAGGCGGTGGTGGTGGTGGTGCAATTTCAATATATGGTAGAGAATTGCATAGAATTAGTTTGAAAGCAAATGGCGCAAACGGTGGTAATGGAGATGGAAATGGTGGAAATGGCTCGGGCGGTTCAATTATTGCAAGCACTAAATTAATTTATGATAATTCCTCGTTGGAAATTAGTGGTGGAAAAAATGGATCTGAAACAGGATCTTATGGTAGAATTCGTTTTAATTATGGCTCGCAATCCAATTTAACACTTGTAACCCCAAATGCTGCGCCTTATTATGGATTTTCGACAGATACATCAAGAACTGTATTTAGAAGCTTCAATTTAACAGGAAGCAAACCCATTAACAAACCATTAAAATTATATTTGAAACCTGAAAGTGGCACCTGGAAGCAAATTGCAGAAATCACAGATCCATCTCCAAATTGGACACAACAAATAAGCCTCCCTGCTCCCGATACAATATTTTATCTTGTTGCAATGCTTGAAATTGAAAATCCAAATCAAGATCAATATGCTTCAATTCCACCAGCAATATTTTCACAATCAGGTGCTAATATTTTACATTATATAAAACAACCCGAATTAGTAGGCGATTCAATAATTAATGGAAGATATTTTGAATGCGAGAATTTTCCAAAAAATTTAAAAGCGACAATATCCAATTTTGGAGAAAGTAATCTTGATTTACAGTTTCAGAATGCGAACTTTAAATTTGGAAATAAAGGATTTCACATTATATCTCCAACGGGGATTGTTTCACTTCAACCCGATAGTTCAGTGGAAATAGTTGTATCATTTACACCACCAAATAACACACAAAGGTTTTTCACAGACACTTTACAAATAATGCATAATAATGTTCTTGTTCCAAATCCTTGGAAAATTGCTTTCAATGTCACTATTGATACTGTCTTATTAGCTATACAAAATACAAACAAAATTTTGCCAATTTCAAGTTCATATCACGGTTTGGATACACTTGATTTTGGAGAAATATGCATTGGCGAACCTTTGATTGAGAAATTTATATTACAGAATTATTCATCTAATTTTGTAAATGTTTCATCAATTACATTTGAAAATAATTTATTTTCAATCTATAACACATTACCAATACAAATGGATTATAGCGACCCTGCAAATCGAATGGATTTAAATATCTTTTTAAATACTCCATTGGTGGGGAAAATTCAAGATAAACTCATAGTAAAAATAAGCGATTGCCCTGGATACCAAAAGACTTTTATTGTAAAAGCATTCGTAAAATCAATTGATTTAAAAATTCTTGGCAATTTCAATTTTGGGACTGTGAGTATAACTACAACAAAAACCGAAGAATTCAAAATTGTTAATCACGGAACAGGACCGGCATATATAGATGCAAACAATGGGTTATTTTTACAAATAAATAATGAATTTAAAATTGTAATGATTGCTCCCCCATTACCTGCATTAATAGAACCTTTTATCGATACGGTATATTGCACAGTTCAATTTACTCCAACCACAGAGGGAACGATAGCTGATTCAATTTTTGTATATTCAATATTAAATATGGGCGCATGTCCCGATACTTCTGCACAGCAGTTAGTTGCAAATGTTGTAAGCTCAAAAATTCTTATATCAACAAATTCAATAGATTTTGGATTGACAGGTAAATGTGGAGATGTTATAAAGACATTTTACATCAAAAATCTTGAAACTGCAACTGAAGATTTACGCATCACAAAGCGGGCAACCATCACAGGACCTGATGCAGCAAATTTCAATATTTCTCAAGAACCAAATCCAATACCTTACACATTGAAGCCTGGTGATAGCGTAATTTATTATGTTCGATATACAGCATTAGCGGGCAATGAAGGAATTAAAACTGCACAATTACAAATAGAAACAGATTCTCCTACTAACCCACAAATAACAATAGATTTAAAAGCGGAGCGGGAGGATTTAAAGGTACATATTTTGCCAAGCGACGATATATACATAGGCGATATATTTGCAGGATTTGATTACGATACTACATTAACATTAAATAATTCAGGAAGAATCGAGCAGAAAGTATTCGATGTGCTGATAAGTAATCCTGATATTAAAGCATTTCCTCTTGGCGGAATATTATTACCAAATCTTGGGAATAACCTCGATTTCCGTTTCACAATCAACTCAAAAACAGAAGGCACTCAAACAGCAATCATTCAATTTATCTTCAATGACCCTTGCCGAGATACCGTGTCGGCTAAAATTCATTTTAATTCAATATTTGCCAATTTTGCATTGCCAAATAATATAAATTTTGGGATATTATCCCCTTGCCAGAGCAAACGCGATACAATTTATCTTGAGAATAACTCTACTGCTCCATTTATATTAAAATCCATTTCCAATATATTAGGAACTGATAATACATTGTTTAATTTAACAAAACCACAAATTAAATTGCCTGACACATTATTCGCAGGGGATAAAGTTCCATTTATTGTCAATTTTGACCCACAAAGTTCTAATGATGGGAATAAATCTGCATACTTTGAAATAACACTTTATGTAAATGGGGTTGAAACGACAAAACGGATTGATTTAACGGGGGAAAGACGAAGCGGATTTGTGGTATCTCCACCGGAATTAAATTTTGGTAGTGTCGTGATTAATACCCAAAAAACAATGTCGGTCACATTGCAAAATATAGGTCCATGGGATGTTGATTTTGTATCATTAGATTATCCCATTTTGTCAAATTTCATAGTATTAAATTGGTCAGCGCAGACATTAACCGCAGGCAATCAAATTAATCTGGATATTACATTTGCTCCAACTGGAATTATGACATATAACGATACAATAACCGTACATTTTACGACAACAAATTGCCCTGAAGAAACACGAAAAATTGCATTAATTGGAAATGGAGTTCCTGCAAAGAATATTTTCATTTGGTTGCCTGATTTAAATGTTTCAAGTGATAATGATAATTTGCACATTCCAATATATGCAAAATTGGATAAGAGTGGCGATACTTTACTCAATTTCAAACTTGATACGATGATAATTGCGTTCAACCGCTCAATTTTTTATCCAACAGGGTTAAGCAATCCAAATTCGCGAATTATCAAAAATGAAATTCAAAATAATTTAAGAGTTATTACGCTTGAATTTGAAAATGTGCATTTAAGCGACCGTGATAGTGTATTGACCAATATTATTGGTAAAACTATGCTTGGAGATGCAGATGTGACATCATTAATGATTACAAAAATTGCATATAAACAAATCGAATTAGTTTCAAATATTTCGCATAAAGACGGAAGCTTGACGATTCCATATTGTAATCGAGGTGGAAATAGATTTTTACTAGTCAATCCAAGATTAGAGGCACCAATTGTGCAACCGAATCCTACCTCAGGGACAATAATAGTTACGTTTAGTGGAATTGAGAGCGGACATTATTCTCTCAGCATAAGCGATATAAATGGAATAACAAATCTTCTTGATGAATGGGACTTTACAGCTGACTCAGAAAAATACTATCAAAAAGCATTTGATTTAAGCAAATATGCAAATGGCTCCTATTATATAATTTTGAAAACACCAACAAATAATTATAACATACCATTAATAATCATTAAATAATTTAGAAAAATATAAAAAAATAAAATCAATGGAATTGATAAATATTAAAACAACTAAAATCGTAAGAATTTCACAAGTGAAAAGAATATATAAGCAAAAATTATTGAACAAATATAATTGTGCGATGATTTGGCTTATTATTTTCATTTGTTTCCCATATTCTATATTTTCTCAACCGTTAACTCCTGAGCCAAATTTCTTTATTGGTGGGTATGGAGGTGGTAATTATAATGTCCATAATGCTGCATTCAAAGAATTGCCAGGCTATCCATCTTGTTGTCCAAAATTTGAGACAGGTGATGGAATGGGATTTATGCTTGCGGGTTTATTGCGTTATCCAATAAATGAGAAATATTCTGTTTCTTTGCGAATTGGCTATCAAACACTAAATGGAAAACTTGAGAAAGTCGAACAAATTGGCAATACAGAAATACGGAATGCAACGCCACCTTATGAAACGCAGGATATTGTTAAAGCATATTCCAATCATATTGTAGATTCTAAAATTAGCATACTTGCATTTGAGCCGTATTTCAATTGGTTCTTCTGGGATAAATTTCGGCTAAATATTGGATTACCAATTGGATTTCAATTGCAAAGCAAATTTTCGATGAAAGAACAATTAACATCGCCTGATAATGTTGTGTTCAAGGATACAGACTCAAGATTAAGAAATGTATATAATAATCAAGAAATTCCTGAAAAGCAAACATTGCAAATATTTGCAAAAGCGTCGTTGAGCTATGCATTACCAATAGGAAAAGATAAATATTTGGTTCCTGAGGTGGGAATTGCATATCCATTTACGAATATATTTTCGGGCGATTGGAAGGTTATTCCAATAAATTTTGGAATCGCATTGGAATTCCCAATTTATCCCGTAATACATAAAGAAAAGATCGAGCGTGAAGAATATTATCGAGATACAATTATAATCGCAAAATATGGATTAACAGAAAGCAAAGTAACTTTACAAAAATCAGAAATAAAAGAAAAGCTCGAGGAAATAGATAATAAGATAATAACCACAAAGCAGCATTTTGAAAATTATGTAAAAGAAGTGCCGAAGAATGCGAGAATCACAGGCGATCTCAATATTGTAGGCATAGATTATCAGGGAAATCGCACAAAAGATCCAACACTTGTGATTGAAGAAAATCAAGTCGCAGAAAGCTTTCCTCTCCTTCCTTATGTATTTTTTAAAGAAAATAGTGCTGATTTAAATCAAACTGCTATGAAATTAGATAAAAATCTAAATAACTTTTCGATGGATTCTCTAACTTGGGAAACCTTGGAAATATATTCAAATTTATTAAATATCGTTGCCACAAGGTTAAACAAATATCCAAATGCAAAAATTAAAATAACAGGTACAAATAGCAACACCGGATTTGAGCAAAACAATCTGACTCTATCACGTGAAAGAGCTGAAGTTGTAAGAAAGCATTTTATAAATAATCTAGGTATTTCACAAAATCGAATTGAAACAGCCTATCAAAATCTGCCAACAAATCCTTCAAATCCCACAATACCAGATGGAATTGAAGAAAATCAAAGAGCAGAAATATCTAGCAACAACTTTGAAATAATAGCACCAGTCGAATTAAGTCAAATTGAAAAAACAGCAAATCCACCGATTGTAGAATTCATTCCGAATATTCAATCTGATTTGCCAATCAAAAATTGGACAATGACAATTAGTCAGAATGAAAAAACTATTCGAAGCTACCAAGGTACAGATATAAATCAAATAGATAACTGGACTGTTGGGGATACTCCCATACCATTATATGAATCACCGATTGAAGTAAAGATGATTTTGAAAGACAGTTTAAATAATGAATTGACTATTAACAAAAAATTGAATATATCGCAAAAGACAATAAAAAAGAAAAGGGAAGAAATCCATAATGATACAATATATCAACGATATTCACTAATAGTATTTGATTTTGATAAAGCAGATTTAACTCCGTCACATAAAAAGATACTGGATGAGATAAAACGAAATATTAAATCAAATTCGAAAGTTTCAATATATGGATATGCAGATAGAACAGGCACACCAGAATACAATAAGGACCTTGCGGCAAGGCGTATCGAGGAAACTGTGAAATATCTGCAATTGAATCCAGCAAATGTTTCAAAATATCCAATTGGTAGCGATGAATTAATCTTCGATAATAATACACCACAAGGGCGTTCGTATTCGAGGACAGTAAAAATTATTATTGCAACACCTGTAAAATAGAGGCTATGAAGAAACTATATCTTTGCTGCATATTTTTTTTAATTTATTCAAATCCAATTTTTGCGCAGCCATTATTGCATCCATACAATTTGGATTTTGGACTTTCAGAAAATGGTTCAATGCCAATAGGATGGAAAATTAACGATGCAGATAAAAAATTAGGGTATAATGCATATTCGACAGATTCGCTTGCAGGTAAAAATCGCTTTTTTCTAAAAATTACAACAAATTCAAAACAATTTTTATCAACACCGCAAGAATCAAATTCAAATAAAGGGAATCTGTCTCGCGGGGTAGTATTTCAAACATTCATAGCAGATTGGTTTAAAGGAAAAAATGTCAAATTTTCTGCTAAAATAACGTATGAAGCGAAAAATCCAGATGATTATCTTTTGCTAATTCTTCAAAGTGAAAGTCCGCGCAATAATATGGTTAATGCTAAATTTTCTGATACAATTAGGAACGCAAAAGAAGATAATTTTTCGGTAATTGCGCAAATTGATACAAATGCTGATTTGATACGCATTGGCTTTGCTTTATATGGAGAATCAAATGCAGTTATTGAAGAATGCAATTTTGAGCCTATCATTGAGAAAAACTCATTTCAATCCAAAATTAATTTAACCCCTGAGAATTTAAAAAATTTGACATTACTTGCTCGAATTTATGGAGTTGCAAGGTATTTTTACCCTGATTCTAATTTTAATTTCCAATTTTGGGAAAAATTTTTATACAACAATGTTCAAGATGCATTAACAATAAAAGGTAAAGACGAGTTCATTAAAAAAATCAAAAAAGATTATTCAGCAATTATCCCAAAATTTTCAATAACCCAATCAACTAAACAGAATCAATATCAAATAATTTCAAAGCCATATAAACCTATTTCAGACACAACAAAAATAATGTATAATTACTTTTATCGAGGTGGGATGAGTATTTTGCAAACTGATGTGATAAATTCTAAGATCAAGAATATATACGAATCTCAGCGGTCTGCTCCAGCCACAGCATTGCAAATGTTGAATGTTAAGAATATGGTACTTAAAGAAATAAATCTAACCGCAAAAGTTAAATTCACTCCTTTCTCACCTTCAGGAAATGTGTTGATTGCTTTAAGATTTGACGATCCTAATAATTATGATTTATTAAATCAATTAAGTCAAATAATTTGGGACACAACTGATGGTTGGAAAGATTTAAGTATAAAAATAGAAGTTCCCCAAAATACTACTTTTATAAGATTAGGATTAATGATGAATGGTGATGGAATTGCTAATTTTGACAATATTCAAATTACAGCAAAAGATGAAAATGAAAATACAATTAACTTAAATATACGGAATACTGATTTTGAAGACCCATTGATACAGACAGCAATACCAGCCTGGATTTTTCCAAAATATTGTAATGAGGCGGGATATACCATGGAATTAGATACTGTAAATTTTTTCACGGGTAAGCATTCTTTGAAATTATCCTCGGATACAAATTTTGTGAAATTTTATCCCCCTCAAGCATTTTTTGAAGAAGTATTTGATAATATTGAATATTCAATTCCAATACAAGAAAATCAATTTATTGAAAAAAATAAAATTAAATCATTTATTAATAATTCCCCTACTCTTACCTCCAATAACGCAATTACACGAATTTGCACTGCAATTGATTTGTGGAATATTTATAAACATTTTGGAATTAATAATAATGAAGACAAAACATTCGATAGAATTTTAGAAAACATTTTACAAAATGTAGCAGCCAATCCTAATGAAGATCAATTTAGAAAAACATTAGAGGAAATTGGAAAACTTGCTTTCGATCCTTCATTTAAAATATGGAATGGATTAGATAAAACATTGTATTTCCCCGATATTAATATATTTTTTGAAAATGATAAATTCTTTATTTATTCAAAAAATGATAAAATTCCAAATGGAAGCCAAGCAATAGCAATCGATGATTACGATTTATCAAATCTAAAAGCAGAAATTATGGGAATAACAGCAAGGGAATCGAATAAAAATGATTCAGAAATAAATCATAAGTCGATTATTGAAACAGAAATATTAAAAATGCTCGCAGGTAATAAGAATACAGAATTAAAGATTAAATTTATTCCAAAGGATTCAAAAAAGCCGCAATTAGTTAATCTCGAAAGAACTTCAAACAAAATCCTTGATATTGAAAGACCATTTTTCTCAATCGAAATTGTCCCGGGCTTAATTTATATTGATGCTACAGTAATGACTGATAAGGAATTTAAGAGCATTTTACCTGAATTGGAAAAACCTGAAACAAAGGGAATTATATTTGATTTTCGTGGATATTCTTTGCTTTCGGAACATATTCTAGGATTTTTTAGCACTGTTGAATTAAAAGGTGGAAACACAATTGTCCCACAATATATAGCACCATTAAAAATTAATGAACAAAAACAAATACTTAGCGCGGTAATTTCCCCTTTTCAGAAGCTTAAGAACAAGAAAGTGACATTTCTAATGGATTCAAAAACGACATCTTATTCTGAGTACATATTAAGTCTTGCGAAAATAAATAAAATTGGTACTATAATTGGTTCGCAATCTCAAGGAAATTTCACAGAATCTAATAAGATATTGCTCCCCGCTTATTATTTTATAACAATGAGTGGACAGTATTTTACTTTTGAGAAAGAAATAAACACTAATTTTCCTTTGAAACCCGATATTGAAATTCAAAATACAATAGAATCATATTTAAAAAATACTGATACACAATTGCAAGCAGCAATCAATTATTTAAAAAATCAAAATTGAAATAAAATTAAAAAGATACGCGAACTGTTTTCGGAAGTTGGTTGACGATTCTTTCTTTCTGACTATCAGGTAATTTATTTCTCTTGATTGATAGAAGTTTAAGGGAGCTCATTTTTGTAATATTAGCGGGAAGGTAAGACAAATTATTTTGATCAAGCCAAACCCATTTGATTTTGGGAAGGGAGCAAAATGATTCGGGCAAGGAAGAAATTTGATTGCCTATTAAAATGAGATTTTCTAACTCGGTCAGATTGCTAATTGAATTAGGTATAGATGTGATATTATTATAAGAAAGGTTTAGTTTCTTCAGACGAGTTAAATTAGAGATAAAATCAGGGAATTCTTCCAAATCAGAATTCAAATAATCTAATTCTATAATGTTGGAAAGATTCCCCATACCTTGCAGTAGTAAATTAGGATTGCCTGATATATCCAGAATTTCCAGGTTCATACATTTTTCAAGATTTGCAATGAGCTTTTTAGAATTTTGGAACGACAAATCAAGCACTCTCAATTTTTGAAGATTATTAGATGAGAAATTAGAAATACTATTTTTCCCAAGAATCAATTCGGTAATGTTTGTGGGAATTGTTCCAGTTATAATGAAATTACTTAATTGATTCTGTGATAAATCAATTATCAAAAGTTTTTGTAAGCCAAATATATCGGAATTAATATTAGAAATTCGATTTTTAGAAAGATCAAGCTTTTGAAGATTTTGCAATTGCTGAATTTCATTAGGTATAAAAGCAATTTCGTTATCGCTTAAGCATAATATTTTCAATGAATTAACCTTAAAGATAGAAGTAGGTATATTATTTAATCTGCAATTATTTAGTTGCAATTCTTCTAGCTTGTAATTATTACCTGCAATATTGAATTGCTTGATATAATTTTTTGATAAGTCTAATATTTTAAGGTTCTTAAATCTTTGAAGATTAATATCAATACTTGAAATCATAGCTGATGAAATATCAATAGATTCAAGATTTGGAATTTTATATAAAACCTCGGGCAAATGGTTGAATTTATTATTAGATAATTTGATTTTCTTGAGTTTATTGAGATTAATTAGTTCATCGGGCAAATCTGTAAGTTGGTTATTACTGCAGTCCAGGAATTCAACATTGACAAATTCACTAATACGCCTGTCAATATATTCAAGATTAGAATTTGAAAGGTTTAGTGTTTTATAAGCATTAGCTGATTTAAGAGCATCCTCGAAATTAAATGCTTTGGAATTAGCTTTTAAATTAATATTTTGGAATCTTTCTTTTGTCTCAATCTGCTTAATATTAGAATTGGTTTGTCCATAAATATTAATTGTTGCTAAAATAAAGCAAAAGCCGGATAAGAGTCTGCTTTTCATTTTAAAAATACACTAAATCAATTCATTAATATTAACGGTTTATTATTGTTATTATTACAATTCAAATAAAAACAAAATTAAAAATTATTCAATTATGATTTCGTCAAATTTAAATTAATAAAATTACTTCATAATGATAATTACTTTAATTAACGGTCAGCAACGTGAATACCCTGATGGAACAACAGGAATGGAGATAGCAAAGTCAATTTCCCCTGAATTAGCTCAGAATGTTATTGGTATGTTTGTAAATGGGAAAAAATATGATTTATCCCACAAAATCAATGAAGACGCAATTGTAAGGTTTATTACGTTTGATGATGATGAAGGCAAGGACATTTTCTGGCATTCTTCTGCTCATTTAATGGCAGAAGCTGTGAAATCACTTTATCCAGGAACAAAATTTGGCGTAGGTCCCGCAATTGAGCAAGGTTTTTATTACGATATGGAATTACCTGATGGAATCAACTTAACTTCAGAAGATATACCCAAAATCGAAGCGAAAATGAAGGAACTTGCTCAAAAAGATGGTGAATTCCAAAGAATTGAAATAAGTTGGGATGATGCAGTTGAATATTTCAAGAAGGAAGGCGATCAATATAAATTAGAAATTCTTGAAGGATTAAAAGATGACGAAATAACATTATATAAACAAGGCGATTTCACAGATTTATGCCGTGGAACTCATTTACCAACTACAAGATTGATAAAAGCAGTAAAAATTTTAAATATTGCAGGTGCATATTGGCGAGGCGATTCAAATAATAAAATGCTCACACGTATATATGGCATAACATTTCCCGAGCAATCAATGCTCGATGAATTTTTGAAAATGCGTGAGGAAGCCGAAAAGCGCGACCATAGAAAATTAGGCAAGGAACTGGATATTTTTATGATTTCTCCTGCAATAGGTCCAGGGTTACCTGTTTGGTTGCCAAATGGAACATTCATTCGCAGAAAATTGGAAAACTTTCTGAAAGATGAAATGCTTAGGCGTGGCTATGTTGAGGTCATTACTCCCCATATTGGCAATTTGAATCTTTACAAAACTTCAGGGCATTATCCATATTATTCTGATTCGCAATTTCCACCGATGAAGGTTGAAGACGAAGAGTATTTACTAAAACCTATGAATTGCCCTCATCATCATCAAATATATGCTTCAAAACCACGTTCCTATCGTGATTTGCCATTAAGGCTTGCAGAATTTGGCACAGTATATCGTTATGAGCAATCAGGTGAGCTGACAGGACTTACACGAGTACGTGGCTTTACTCAAGATGATGCGCATATTTATTGCACTCACGAGCAATTGAAAGATGAAGTCAAAAGTACAGTGGAATTAACGCAGCTTGTTTTCAAAACATTTAATATGGAAGTAACTACTCGTTTATCGTTCCGTGATGAGAATTCAGAAAAATGGGCAGGCGATATTGAAACTTGGGAAAAAGCACAAAAGGAATTAAAGGAGGTTGCTGATAAAATGGGGTTAAATTATACTATTGGTATAGGTGAGGCATCTTTCTATGGTCCAAAAATTGATTTTATTGTTAAAGACGCTATTGGTAGAAAATGGCAGCTTGGAACAGTTCAAGTTGATTATGTTATGCCCGAGAGATTCCAACTTGAATATACCGATGCAGATAATCAGAAGAAGCGTCCCGTTATAATTCATCGCGCTCCATTTGGTTCAATGGAAAGATTTATGTCGATACTAATTGAGCATTATGCAGGTAATTTCCCAGTATGGATTGCACCAATTCAGGCGATAATTTTGCCAATTAGCGATAAGCAAATTGATTATGCTAAAAAATTAGAAGACGAATTCACTCAAGCGGGTTATAGAGTGCAAATCGATAATCGTAGCGAAAAAATAAATCGCAAAATTGCGGATGCTGAAACCAAGAAGATTCAAATTCAATTTATCGTCGGGCAAAAAGAAGTAGATTCCGAAAGTGTATCTTTGCGGATTCACGGTAAGGGCGATTTGGGCAAAAAATCTATCGAAGAAGTTAAAGAATTACTTGCGAAATTAAATGTTCCAGGAAGTTCAATCGAAAAAATATTATCTTGAATATCAAGTAAAATGAAGGTAGCAATACCCACAGATGATAAAGTTAATATAGCACATAGTTTTGAGGATTGTATTGGATTTATGGTTTTTGAAACAGCCAATAAGGAGATACGCTTAATTGAATTCAGGCAAAATCCTTTAAAAAAAGAAGAAAATTGTAGCCAAGAAAAAAAGAATGAAATACTATTTAATTTACTCTGCGATAATGAAGTTGTGATCTGCCATAAAATAGATAAGAATCTCTCTGATATGCTCAAAGCATCAGGATTAAAAATATACAAGACTTTAGAAACAGTAGCGCTAAAAGGAATAATTAATACAATTTGCCATTAAATTTATACAATTTTGTTTTTAATTATTTCAAATTTCGATAATAAAATTTCGTCTAAAAAAATATATTTTGTTTTTTAATTATGAAAATTGCTATTCCAAGTGATGACAAGGTGAAGATTGCCCCAATATTTGATGAGGCAAAAGGATTTATTATTTATGAATTGGATAACAAAATGCTTGTGAATTTTGAATATAAAGAAAGGATGGATGGTATTGCATCAGAAGACGCAAGTAATCATAATGATGAATTAGTGAAATTATTGGATGGGTGCTCTTCGGTTATTTGCAATAAAATAGATAGCAATATCCGACAAGAGCTTGCACAAAAGAATATTAAAGTTCTTAAAACAATTGAAAGCAATGCAAAAAAGGCTGTGCTTAATTTATTCTGTAGTACTGATTAGAGTACGCCAAGCAGGATTCGAACCTGCGACCCTCAGCTTAGAAGGCTGATGCTCTATCCAACTGAGCTATTGGCGCAGAGAATATTTACAAAATTAAGCAAATTTTTAGAATATGAACAAATGAGATTTTTTCGTAATTTTGTATTTGGTCAAGCACCACATAATTTAAGCAAACCCAACTCCGCCAGGTCCGGAAGGAAGCAACGGTCAGTTTGACTTACTTGTATGTGGGAAGCTTGGCCTTTTTTTATTTGTATATGAAGAAAGAAATAATTATTTACCATCGTTTGAACGATGTGCAAGTAGCAATCACTGAGGATGGTTCTCTTTCGGAATTATATTTTGAGAATCCCGAAAAAGAGCGTTCGCTCGGTAATGTTTATTTAGGAAAAATTGCAAAGATTGTACCTGGAATAAATGCGGCTTTTGTGGATATTGGCACAAAGCAAGGTGCTTTCTTGCATTTTTCAGATATTGAATCCTCGCCTGATATTAATCCTAATGATGAAATTGAAGAAATCGAAGAGCCACAAGCAAAAAAGAAATCAAATTCTCACAAGAAAGAAAGCAGTAGCATTTCGACAAAATTTAAGGTAAATAAATCAAAAGAAATTGATTTGAATTTGAAAGAAGGGCAATTTGTAATTGTCCAGATAATGCGTGAAGCATATTCGAACAAAGGTGTGCGGGTCACTACACGTATCGGAATACCGGGCAGATATATTGTGCTTTTCCCATTTTCAAAAAATATTGGGATATCGCGAAAAATTACAAATCTCAAAGAAAAAAGCCGATTGCGCTCAATAGCACGCAAGAATTTTCCTCGTGGATATGGATTCATCATTCGCACCGCAGCTGAAGGCAAATCTGATGCAGAATTGGTTCGAGATGCAAATGATCTTGTTGAGTTATGGAAAAACATCCAGGAAAAAGTCAGAACTGCACACGAACCTATGCTTCTTTATCATGATTTGGAACTTGCCACAAGCGTTGTGCGGGACCATTTTACACCTGACGTTGAGCAATTTGTCACAAATTCATCCCGGTTATACAAAGAAATCATCGAATATTTGCAAAGGAATTCGCCAAATTTGGTTGAAAGGGTTAAACTTTATCAAGGTAAGCAACCGATATTTGAATTCTTTGGCATTCATAAAGAGATTGCAAAGACATATCAAAAGAAAGTATTTTTGAAAAGTGGCGGATACATTATTTTTGACAATACGGAAGCAATGACAGTAGTGGATGTTAATTCGGGACGTTCAAAGGAGCGGGAGCAAGAGGTGAATTCGTTTCAAACAAATTCAGAAGCTGTTGTGGAAATAGCAAAGCAATTGCGTTTGAGGGATGTTGGTGGCATAATTGTGATTGATTTTATAGATATGGCATCAGAAGCAAATCAACGGCGTATATATTATGAAATGAAACGCGAGCTCTCGAAAGATAAATCAAAAACCGTTGTCTATCCATTAACGCAGCTTTGCTTAATGCAAATTACACGCCAAAGGTTGACTCAAGCAGTTGAAGAAAAAATTAGTGATCTCTGCCCAACTTGCGAAGGTATGGGAAGGATCCCATCGAAGTTTATAATACTCAATAGAATTGAAAATTGGTTAAAAAAATATAAAACAAAATCCGATGAATTTTCGCTCGATTTAGTTGTTAACCCTTATATGCTTGATTATCTGAATGATGGTGAAATATCAAATCTAACCCGCCTTATGATAAAGTATTTGCTAAAAATAAACGTCCATACCAATGAACAAATCAAATTAGATGAATTCAAATTCTATTCACATCGCGAGCAAAAAGAAATCACAAATGAATACATATAGAAAATTTCAAATTCTTAACTAATTTTCGTAAAATATTTAAATTCAGTAATTTTGTATAATAAATAAAAAATATAATGGATTTTATCCTTCAAATAATTGATTTTATTTTGCATATTGATACTCACCTCCAGGAGATTATTGCAAATTATGGAACTGCTACATATATTATATTATTTTTACTAATATTTATTGAAACAGGATTGATAATTACACCATTTTTGCCGGGCGATTCATTATTATTTGCGGCAGGAGCAATGGCTGCAATTGGCTCGTTAAATATTTGGGCAATTGTTATTTTCCTAATTATTGCGGCTTTTCTGGGCGATACATCAAATTTTTGGATAGGTCATTTTTTTGGAGAAAAAATACTTACTCATCCGAAAAGCCCCGTCAAAAAGAAGCATATCGAAAAAACGCATACTTTTTTCAATAAATATGGAAATGAAACAATAATTATTGCAAGATTTGTACCAATAGTGAGAACATTTGCACCATTCCTTGCGGGGATTGGCAAAATGCATTATGGCAAGTTCATTACATATAATATTATTGGCGGTGTGCTTTGGGTTTTGCTCGCATCACTTGCAGGATACTTTTTTGGGAATATTCCAGCAGTAAAGGAGAATTTTTCGCTTGTAATTTTTGCCATAATTTTTATTTCAATTTTACCAATGGTTTTTGAAGCAATTAAGCAGAAATTGGCTAAATCGCCTCAGGATCCATCTTGATTTATTTTTTCATTTATAAAAATTTCTAATCATCTGTCATTATTATAGAATTTTGTAAGTTTGATTTTTTTACTTAATAAATATTAAATAATAAAAATGAAAATTTGGACTATACCCAATTTGATGAGTTTTATCAGATTATTGCTTGTACCATTTGTCACATATTATTTGTACAATGAAAAAATGGTTGTTGCATTGATTTTGATAGGCATAGCTTACGCATTAGATTTACTGGATGGCTGGGTAGCAAGGCGATTCAATCAAATATCGGAATTTGGTAAAGCATTCGACCCATTTGCAGATAAAGTTTTATATGGAATGATAGCACTCACATTGGTTATTAAAAAACTTCTTCCATTATGGTTCTTTCTTTTTGTAATTGTAAGAGACGGGTCGCAATTGATTTACGGTAGCCACATTTTCAAAAAATATCAGCGAATAACACCATCAAATATTTATGGCAAAATTGCAGCATTTTGCCTCGCAATATCATTATTGGGCATCATATTAAAAATACCATATATAAACCCGTACTTACTTATTATAACTACAATTCTAATGTTCATATCGAGTTGCATATATATTGTCGAAATTAGAAAATTCGTAGACGAAATAGAACACGAACAATAAAAAATATTTATCCTTTATTTTTTAAAATTTCAGTAATTTGCTTTTTTTAAAATTTCCTTTTTGAAAATTTATCTTGAACTATGTATGATATTATTTGGTTAATTCCACTACTGCCATTATTCGGTTTTTTAATCAATGGTCTTTTTGGCAAGTATCTTAAAAATGAAGCACTAATAGGAACTATTGGTTCCGCAACAGTCGGAGCGTCGTTTGTTATTTCATTTATAATTTTCTTGAATCTTCTTTCACATCCAATCGAAAGTCCTATCATTGTCGATATTTATGAATGGATAGCAGCGGGCTCTTTCTCGGTGAAGGTATCATATCAAATTGATCAATTATCAATACTATACGCGATGATTGTGACAGGTGTTGGGTTTTTAATTCATATTTATTCAATTGGGTATATGCACAAAGACCGAGGCTTTGCGCGGTTCTTTGCATATATGAACCTATTCATATTTATGATGTTGAACCTTGTGCTTGCGAGCAATTTTCTGCTGACATTTCTCGGATGGGAAGGCGTCGGGCTTTGCTCATATCTTTTGATTGGTTTTTGGTATGATAAGAAATTCGAAGGTGTGCGTATTAAATGGACAGGTGATGCAGCTAATAAAGCATTTATTGTTAATCGTATTGGTGATTTTGGTTTTCTGATTGCAATGTTTTTGATATATCTAAATTTTGGAACATTGCAATACTCGGATTTGCAATCCACTTTATCATCAAATGCAATACTGTATCATTCGCAAGGGATAATAACAGCTATAACACTATTATTATTTTTAGGTGCAACAGGAAAATCAGCACAAATTCCGCTTGCAGTATGGTTGCCTGATGCTATGGCAGGTCCTACTCCAGTATCGGCACTTATCCACGCCGCAACAATGGTTACAGCGGGTATATTTTTACTTGCTCGAAATGCTTTACTTTTTGCTTTATCCCCAACCACAATGCTGATTGTTGCAATTATTGGAACTGTCACTGCTTTCTATGCAGCATCGACAGCACTTGTCCAGAATGGGATAAAAAAAGTATTAGCGTATTCAACAGTAAGCCAATTGGGATATATGTTTGCTGCAATTGGTGTTGGAGCATTTACTGCTGCAGTATTTCACGTAATGACTCACGCATTTTTCAAGGGATTGCTCTTTTTGGGAGCAGGATCTGTGATGCATGGTATGCACGACGAAGAAAATATTAAGAAAATGGGCGGATTAAAAAAATATATGCCCTCAACATTCAAGACCTTTTATATTGCAGCATTAGCTATCTCGGGAATACCTTTGTTCAGCGGTTTCTTTTCAAAGGATGAAATACTATGGCAAACCTTCTCGAATGGTGGTGTTGTAATCTGGATTGTGCTTGCAATTTCAGCATTTTTCACGGCATTTTATATGTTCAGGCTTATAAATCTAGTATTTAATGGCGAGGAACGATTCGATACAAAAGAGATTCATCCACACGAATCCCCAAGCGTAATGACTATACCACTTTGGATTCTTGCGGTGCTTTCCGCATTGGGTGGCTTCTTAGGAATACCCTATGCACTTGGATTTTGGTTTAGCGATAAACCAAATTTCATAGAGAATTTCTTGCATCCAATTTTCACCGATGCAAATACAATACTTGCAATGAACTTTGAAAGCGGAGCACATATAGGAGAATATATTTTAATGCTTGTTTCAATTGCTATTGCGGTATTAGGTATATGGCTTGCCTATCGTTGGTATTATTATGATACAAAATGGTCGGTACCACGCAGGCTGGTCACCAATTTTAATACAGCATTCAAAATACTATTCAATAAATATTATCTTGATGAAATATATTTCCGTGGTATTGTGGATCCAATTTTTGCAACAACTCAAAGTTTTCTATGGAAATTTGTGGATGTTAAAGTTATTGATGGAGCTATAAATGGCACAGCAACACTTACAACTTGGTTAGGAAGCCAGGTGCGAAAAATTCAAACAGGATTCGCTCAAGGTTATGCAGTTTATATGGTTGCAGGCGCAGTAATAATTTTAACATATTTGTTAATCATTTTATAATTAAATTGAAAATACTATAAAAATATGATAGCACTATTTTGCACATTATTCTTACCCTTACTTGGCTCAGCGATAGTTTTACTTCTATCAAGACAAAATACAAAACTTATAAAATACTTTTCATTTGCAATATCAGTAATTACTTTTATATGCTCGCTATTTATCTTCTTTAATTTTGATAAAAGTAATCCAAATATCCAATTTTATTATCAAGCAATATGGATACCATCCATAGATGCAGGATTTAGAGTTGGAATCGATGGACTATCGATGTTGCTTGTGATGCTAACGGTATTTATTTCCCCAATCACAATCGCTGCAAGTTTCAGTGCAATTCGAGAGCGAGAAAAAGAATATTACTTTATGATTTTACTTCTTGAATTTGCAATGATAGGGGTTTTTATTTCATTAGATTTATTTCTATTTTACATTTTCTGGGAATTAATTCTCATACCAATGTATTTTATAATTGGTATATGGGGAAGCAAAAATCGAATTTATGCGGCTGTGAAGTTCTTTATATTCACAATGTTCGGCTCACTGTTGATGCTTATTGCATTAATCTATATGGGTAATTATGTCGGCACACAAATTTTAAAGACAGGATTTACAACAAATTACTTAGCAATTAGGCAAGTTTCAAATTTAATTCCGCAAAACATACAAAATTGGCTGTTCTGGGGCTTTGCAATTTCATTTTTCATAAAAGTTCCATTATTCCCATTGCATACATGGCTGCCTGATGCTCATACCGAGGCTCCAACCCCAGGATCTGTAGTTCTTGCTGGCGTACTGTTAAAGATGGGAACTTATGGTTTGATAAGATATAATCTTGATTTATTCCCAACATCTTCAATACAATTTGGACCGCTAATTTCATGGTTTGCTGTAATTGGAATTGTATATGGTGCACTTGTTTCTATTGTGCAAACTGATGTCAAACGACTTGTCGCATTTTCATCGGTAAGCCATATGGGATTTATTGTGCTCGGTATTTTTTCCATCACAGCAATAGGTTTGCAAGGTGCAATAATTCAAATGGTTAATCATGGTTTATCCACGGGAATGTTATTCTTAATGGTGGGTATGCTTTACGAACGACGCCATACACGTGAGATTTCTGAATATGGAGGCATTGCACGAGTTGTGCCAGCACTTTCAACTTTTTTTGCAATTGCAATGTTTGCAAGTGTTGGATTGCCAGGACTTAATGGATTTGTGGGAGAATATATGACATTGCTGGGGGCTTTCACCTCTCCATTTTTGAATTCTTGGGCTTATACAATTGTTGGAGCATTTGGTATCATTTTCGCTGCAGTGTATTTATTATGGATGTTTCAAAGAGTATTTTATGGTACAAATGATAACCCTGCAAATGCACATTTAAAAGATTTAACAAAACGCGAATGGGCAATGCTTGTTCCGATTGTTATTTTCATTGTTTGGATTGGCGTTCATCCTAAAACATTCTTAAATGTATCAGAAAGCTCAACTAAAGCATTGGTCAACAAAATTGAAACTGTAAAATTTGGAAAAGGATCTTCCCCACAAATGCAAGCAGGACAATTGCTAAATACACAACCTAAAGTCTTACAACAACAAATAAATCAAAACAACCTGTTAAACAAAGGGACGAATAAGTAATTATGAATAATCAATTGTTATATTTTTTGCCACTCTTAATAGCATCAATATTTGCCTTGCTAACCCCAATGATTGATATATTATCAGGGAAAAATCGAAAAGTTATATTTTATACAACACTGCTAAACTTTATATTGATAATAGTAGTGAATCTAATTTTGCTAACTCAACCAGGTGTTACTACTCCAATAACAGACACTCATCAATTAGGCAATTTTCTATCTGTATTTTTGAAAAATTCTATTGTTTTATCTTCATACACTATATTTTTTGATTTAATATTTGCAGCAGCAGGACTTTTGACACTTTTTGGGGTTAGGCAATATTTAATAAAAGAAAATTACGAACATAAAGAATTCTATTCTTTATTATGTTTTGCGTTCTTTGGAATGATGTTAATAGTTCATTCTAATAGCTTAATAATTTTATTCCTCGGAATTGAAACAATGTCTATATCCTTTTATGTATTATCGGGGTTCATACGCAATAAAACAAGTAATGTTGAAGCATCACTCAAATACTTCTTACTTGGTGCATTTGCAACAGGTTTTCTTGTTTATGGTATGGCAATGGTATATGGAGCTACAGGTTCTCTTGACCTTTCAGAAATCCGCATCAAAATTGCAAATAATCAGTTCAATTTAGTTTATCTTGCAATTGGTGTAGGTTTGATGATTGTCGGATTATCATTCAAAGCATCTACATTCCCATTCCATCAATGGGCACCTGATGTATATACAGGAGCGCCGACGGTTGTCACTGCATTTATGAGTACAGCAGGAAAATCAGCAGCATTTGTTGCATTCATTATTATTTCAAGAACCATAATACCATTGGATGTATCAACTGCGAAGCCACTTTCATGGGCGGCTAATTTTATTTCCCAATATTTTAGAGAAATTCTTGCATTTATAGCAGCGTTTACAATGTTAGTTGGAAATATAACTGCACTTTTACAAACAAATGTGAAACGGATGCTTGCATTTTCATCGGTTGCTCACGCAGGATATATGATGATGGGAATTGTTGCAAACAACTCAGATGGATGGAGCGGTATAATGTATTATGCTTCAGCTTACATATTAATGCAGATTGGTGCATTTATAATTGTAGCTTTAATTGAGAAGGAAAATGACGAACGATTGAATTTATCTGATTATAACGGATTAAGCAAAAGCAATCCATTTCTTGCAGCAGCGATGTCAATATTTATGCTTTCACTTGCAGGAATTCCACCATTTGCGGGATTTTTCGGAAAATATTATCTGTTCTTTTCTGCAATCGAAAGCGGTTATCTATGGCTCACAATTGTAGCAATCGTTGCCACTCTGATTTCTCTATATTTTTATATTGGTTTAATTATCAATATGTATTTCAAATCAGAAAGTGGTGCAATTGAGAAAATTCATCTTGGATTAGCAAATGTATCGGTAATAATATCTGTTATTGGTGTAATTTTCTTAGGGATATTTCCCAATACAATTATGAAATTTGCAATTCTATTTTTTAAATAAATATAAATTAAAATAATTTTAAAAACTTTCGTAATTTTGTAAAATTATAAAAATGAAATTTTAATTATGGCAAAGAAAGAGCAAAGAATAAATATTATTTTAGAATGCACCGAAGCACGAGCAGAGGGCAAAACCCCATCACGTTATGTAACAACAAAAAATAGACAGAACACCCCATCGCGACTTGAATTACGGAAGTATAATCCTTTTTTAAGACGATACACACTGCATAGAGAAATAAAATAAAGAAAAATTTTTTCATTTTTCAAACTCCAAAAAAACCTACGTTGGGAAACGTAGGTTTTTAATTTTAAGATCTCCTTGTAAAGGAAGGCTATTATCCTCTCCATCTCCCCCATCCATTTCCAGGACGAGGACCATTCTGTTCAGCAACCCACTTATCCCATATTACAATCTGTTTATCATCTAGAATAGAACGAATATTTGCAAATAATGTCTCTGTGCAAGCAAACAGTTCATTTTGCAGTGTTGTGCGTGCGCCAGAATTAGCTATTGCTTGATGCATTTCTCTATAGATTGTATTCAACCTTTGTAATGCTGTTTCACGGTCATATAATCCTTGCTGTAAGCTATCAAGCACGGCTTTTCTTTGAGTATTTGCGTTTTCAACAAAAACTAAAATAGTCTTAAAATATGTTTCACGGGCAGTTCTCTCACAATCAAAATGTTCTTCCATAAATTCTTTGATAGAGTCAAGTTGGTTTGCTGTTAATTTCAGATGATTAAAAATCGGGCGAAATTGAAACTGCGGAGTTTTGCAAAAATGCAATCCATTATGTAAAGATTGAGAATCCGATGGATTCCTTACAAATGCTGGTGTTTCAATTGTTGGTTCAGCAATATCTAAATCATCAATTTGAGCTCCCCCTGATACATATTCAGGAATATTTGGGTTGTTGGTTCCAGAATTTGTTGAAACTGGATCCGTTTTTGAACACGAGCTAAGACTAAAAGTGAATAGTAGTGCTAGAAGTAAAGAAAAGATTTTTGAACTGATGATCTTCATCGTTGTTCCTCCTTTAAATATTTTGTCACAATTTAGACGACAAAATATTTAAATAGTTTAATTAACTAAAATATTTTATTTTAATATTTTCCCTGTCTCTTTCGCCCATAGTACAAGATCTAAAATATCGGGACTTAAATTAATATCATTCGCTAATTTCTTAAAAATTAATTCAATTTTGAAATAATCATTCCATTTTTTTATTTGAAAATTTTGTTCAATTAATTCAAGTTCTTTTAAATTTTTCAGAATATGACGGTCTAATATTGCCAAGCCTCTATATCCAATATTGCGTAGAAAATGCGATGATTCCTTTAAACTAAATCCTTTAACCTGATTTGCAAGCATATTTCTTTTTGTAAAATTATCTATATCAGAATCTAAAATTTTTAAAATTTCTTCAAATTGAGCAAAATTTTCCATTATATATTTCGATTTTTGATTATGAAATCTTATATAATGCTGCGCATTGCTTAGAATTTCTACAGGATTATATGGATTTTGGATAAAATTACTGTTTTCTAATTTCCTTTGAACTTGCAATGCATTTTCTGCTTTACTCATAGGAGTGCATAAACAATATGCTAATTCATAAAAATACAGCTCACGAGGGATTTTTGCAAAATCATTTAAACGTGTATCTATTTCACTATGAAATTGTTCATATATTTCAAAATATTTATCAATAATTTTATTTTTGTTCATTATTAAATAGAATAATATAAATTACAAAATTGCAAAAAAGTTTAAATTTGTAATTTTGCTAAAATTATTAATTAAATATTAATGACGCTTGACTTTTTTCATTTAGTAATAATACCATTGCTGATTATATGCGCTCGTATAATGGATGTCAGCCTAGATACCTTCCGTATAATATTGGTCTCAAAGGGTTATCGCACAATTTCGGCTGTTCTTGGATTTCTTGAATCATTTATTTGGATTGTAGTAGTTAGCCAAATTTTAAAAGGGGTAAATAATTATCTTTATTACTTTGCTTATGGGGTTGGTTTTGCGCTCGGCACCTATATTGGTGTTACACTCGAGCAACGCGTATCGCTTGGGCAAGTAATTGTTCGTATTGTTACTCGCCTACCTGGCGAAAAACTCGCTGAATATTTAATCTCAAAAAATTATATTGTTACACGTATCGATGGGATCGGAACACTTGGCAAAGTAAATATACTATTTCTTGTCATCCACCGCAAGCAACTTGATGAAGTAATTGATATTATAAAAGAATATAATCCAAATGCTTTTTATACTGTTGAAGATGTTAGGACTGTAAGTGTTATGCATCAGAAAAAACCTAGAAGTAAAATATATAATGTTAATTTTTTTAAATTTTTCCAAAGATAAAAGGAGATATTATGCAAGATAATCAAAACAATGTTGTATCTTTACCTGAAAATGCATATCGAGAATTAAAATCAGGGGAGGAATACATACCCGTAATTCCTGCATCTAAAGTTGTTCCACAAGTTACAACTTGGTCAGTTGCCTGGGGCTTAATTATGGCAATCATTTTCTCGGCAGCAGCAGCATATTCGGGATTGAAAATCGGTCAAGTTATGGAAGCCGCAATTCCAATTTCAATAATTGCAGTTGGTGTCTCATCTTTATTCAAAAAGAAATATGCCCTTAGTCAAAATGTAATTATTCAATCGATTGGCGCTAGTTCAGGTGTAATTGTAGCAGGTGCAGTTTTTACAATACCTGGCTTATATATTTTGAATTTGCCTGTCAATTTTTTCCAAATCTTTTTTTCATCTCTTTTCGGTGGATTTCTTGGAATATTATTTTTAATTCCATTCCGTAAATATTTCGTAAAAGATATGCACGGCAAGTTCCCATTCCCTGAAGCAACTGCTACGACTGAGATTCTAATTACAGGAGAAAAAGGTGGGAAACAAGCGGGTTTGCTTGCAATTAGCGGTTTGATTGGTGGACTTTATGATTTCTTATTTCAATCATTTCAATTATGGTCAGAAGTATTTACCTCACGAATTTTTGGTTTTGGACAAGTCATTGCGGAAAAAACGAAAATATTACTTCAATTTAATGTCAGCGCAATGATTGTCGGATTTGGTTATTTGGTTGGTTTAAAATACGCTTTGATAATAACACTCGGCTCATTTTTATCTTGGTGGGTATTTGTTCCATTAATAAATCAAATTGGTAATATTATAGCCTCAAGCGGTGGTGGGGTTAATATCTTTGCAGCAATGGCTCCTGAACAAATTTTCACCGATTATGTTCGACATATTGGAATTGGTGCAATTGCAATGGCTGGTATTATTGGTGTTATAAAAGCAGCACCTGTAATTGGCAAAGCTTTTTCTCTTGCTACAAGTGGTCTTTTTGGAAAAGGAGTTGCGGAAGAAACAGAAATCCGCACACAAACAGACATAAAAATGACTTATATTATTGTCTTCATTGCTCTTACAATCATCGCAATATTTATTTATTTGCTCGTGGGATTTGATATTACCCTGGTTCAAGCAATAATTGCACTTCTTACAATAGTAATTATTTCATTTCTATTTACAACTGTTGCAGCAAATGCAATTGCTATTGTCGGAAGCAATCCAGTTTCAGGAATGACACTAATGACATTAATTCTTGCTTCTGTAATATTATCAGCTGTAGGACTTTCGGGACCTAAAGGAATGACAGCCGCTCTTGTTATGGGTGGTATAGTATGCACAGCACTTTCGATGGCAGGTGGATTTATTACTGATTTAAAAATTGGATATTGGATTGGAACTACACCCAAAAAGCAAGAATCTTGGAAATTCTTAGGGACATTAGTTTCAGCTGCAACTGTTGGTATTGTAATATTTATACTAAATCAAGCTTATGGTTTTACACCAAGCCCACAGCATCCAAATCCTTTGGTCGCACCTCAGGCAAATGCAATGGCTGCCGTCATTCAACCTTTGATGACAAAAGGTGCTGAAGTTCATTGGATATTGTATTTAGTTGGTGTCATTATAGCCCTTGTTGTTAATTTTCTAGGAATATCTCCCTTGCCTTTTGCGCTGGGAATGTATCTGCCAATGCATTTGAATATACCATTGCTTGTAGGTGGAATTATCTCTTATTTTATGCAAAAAAGCAAGAAAGGAGAAGCCATAGCAAAAGCACGCCATCAAAGAGCAACCCTCATTGCCTCGGGGTTTATTGCAGGGGCGGCATTGCTGGGTGTTGTAGGTGCTTTGCTGAAATTCTTTGGCGTGGATTTATCTACAAATCTATGGACTACAAATGAAATTGGTGGCGAAATTGTTGCAATCATTGCTTTTGTTCTTTTGATGGTATATTTCGTTTGGGATTCACGTCGAGCCAAAGCCGAAGAATAAGATTTTATTTATGGAAATTGCGACGCAGAAACCTAAAAGGTTTCAATTCATAGATGTTTTGCGCGGATTGTCAGTGCTTTGGATGATTGAAGCACATTTGACAGATGTAATACTCGATACAAATTTTAAGAAAACGGGATTTTTTCATTATATTGATATTTCAAACGGTTTTGTCGCTGTAATTTTTCTTTTTTGCGCAGGAGCAAGCTTTTATATTTCATCATCTCGAAAATTTGATGATTATAAACATTTCCGCAAGCCGCTATGGCGTTATCTACAACGATTAGTGTTTATACTTGTTATAGCTTTTGCCTTGAATTTGCCTCGTCTATCAATTTGGTTATTTACAAATGCATCATATAATGAATTGATAAAATTATTCGAGTGCAATATCTTACACACAATTGTATATTCATCAGTTTTTGCTCTTCTTATATTTTTAATAATACCAAAATTAAAATATTTAAAATACATTTCATTAATAATTGCACTTGTTATATATTTTGCAACATCTTATGTTTGGTCGCTTGACCCATTTCAATCTATGAATTTATTTTTTGCTCCAATGTTTGCGGAATGGCCTGTATCTCATTTTCCATTATTTCCATGGATGGGGCATTTTTTTGTAGGAATTGCAATTACATCTTTTTTTATGGAGGCAAGTGATAAGATTGCAATTTCCAAGAAACTAGGAATTATTTCATTAATATTAATTTTAATAACATTATTAGCAAAGAATTTAAATTTATATAATTATCCTTATGTTCAAAATTGGTGGGATACCGATCCTGGGCATTTTATTTTTCGAGCAAGTGTGACAATTTTATTATTTAGCATTTTGTATTTAACTGAACATATATACAGCGATAAATGGTATTCTAAGCCATTAGTATTGATGGGGCAGGAATCGTTGTTTTATTACGTTGGCAATGTTATTTTAATTTATGGGTCAGTAGCAAATATCGGATTTAGACAAATCTTTCATTCGAGCGCCTCGCCTATATCGACACTGATTATTTATATAGTTTTTACTATAGGTTTATATTACATTGGTGTATTATGGCACAAAACCAAAGATGAAAAGCCAGATCTATCAAAGAAGATAATGTATTCGACAGGTGTTTTATTATTGACAATTATGATTTTTAATTAAAAAAGGCGGATTGAATGAATCCGCCTTTATTTTGGGTATTATCATTACTCAAATTTAAAGCTTTGAATACATTGTTCAAAAATCGGCAAATAATCTCGCTGTTCACCTGCAAACCAGTTCATTGTAATTCGATAAAGCTTATCTCCATTAATTACAAAATAAACACGTGATAGAACATCTTTGCGAGCGCTGTAGCTCATAACATAAGCATCTTTGCCGCCAATTTTGGTCTTTTGAGGTGTTGCATTCTTGTAATTGGGCCTATTTTCTTCAACAATTTTTTGAAGATTTTTATTTTTCGACGCATCAATAACATCCACCACAATATTGCAGTCTGCACGGCGAGTGCCAATATAGTTCTTTGATTCCAAGACACCTGAAGATGAGGGACCACGTTCAGCAGAAAAATTATCAGGAATTTTTATGGAATATCCTAACCCTGATTTTGTAACTAATGTCTTTGACGGTGGTGGTTGTTCTGTAACAGTTTTTACAGTATCAGGAGTTGCTTTTGGAAATTTTCCCGGTTTAAACGATTTTATGGCTCTATCAAAAGCTTCTTTATATTTATCATAAGTGCCATCGAATGCTTCTATCTGAAATACATTCACAGTTGAAGGATCGTTTTGTAAAACATAAGTTTCGCCATAAAAAACTCCACTATTCAATTCAAAAGTATAAGTTAATTTCTTTGCGGGATATCCTGCAAATTGCACATCTTTTATTTCATAAACATCATCAGTAAATTTTTTGATTTTTTTGATAACAGTATCAATTGTCATAGCTGAATCCATTTCGAAAAGATTAATATCGATTTTTGCTCCTGGGAAGCCCTCTGGATCGTACCGTACAAATCGAGCCTTAGCTTCACTTGAATTAAAAACAACAAATCGTATAGGATTGGTTGTTTTGATCCAATTTTTGGGATATTCTACTGTCAATCCTGACGTATTATCGGTATAAGTTTCGTAGCCCTCTACTTTCGGCGCTTTAGGACCTTTAGAGCAACTTGCAAGAATTAATACAATTGAAAGAAACGCAAATAATGTTGTTATTTTTTTCATATCAACCTCGTAATAAATGAAATTTAATTTAAAACAAAATTAAGAAAAAAGGTCGTGAAAAAAGTAATGGAAATAATAAATTTGAAAAAATGTTAGGAAATATATCGTAAGAATTCAGAATTTTGAAAATATACTCCTTTTTTTAAAAAAATATATTAATTTTGAAAAAAGATGATAATTATATAAAAATTTTTTATTTTTTCAATATATAGTAGGAATATTTTATTGAATACATTCCAAGAAAAATATAAAAGGGAAAAAACCACCCTATTCACAGCAAAACCTTTTTTGAAATGGGCAGGCGGGAAGACACAGCTTTTAGAGCAATTTAATAAATACTTCCCCGAAGAGCTGAAGAATGGTACAATAAAAAATTATTATGAACCTTTTCTGGGTAGTGGTGCAGTTTTTTTTTATATTGCACAAAATTATCAAATAGAGAAAGCTTATTTATCTGATATTAATGAAGATTTAATTTTAGCTTTTACAGTTGTTCAAAGGAATGTAATAGAACTTATAGATGAATTATATACTCTTAAAAATGGATATATAGTAAGGAATGAAATTGAGCGTGAAAAGTATTTTTATGAAATTCGTGATATATTCAATTCAGAAAAGGAAAAAATAAATTATAATACTTATAGTACAGATTGGATACCAAGAGCAGCTAAATTAATATTTTTAAATAAGACTTGTTTTAATGGACTATTTAGATTAAATAGAAAAGGCGAATTTAATGTCCCTTATGGTGGATATGAAAATCCTCGAATTTTAGAACAGAGTAATCTGATAAACGCAAGCAATTTACTTCAAATCGCTGAGATATTCCCAACAGATTTTGAAAATATTAAAAATAAAATTATATCTGACTTCTTTATTTATTTTGACCCACCATATCGCCCAATAAGTAACACTTCAAGCTTTACATCATATAGTAAGTATGATTTTACTGAGGATGATCAAAAGAGGCTTGCAAAATTATTTAATGAAATTAGTAAAAATGGCAATAAGTTAATGCTCAGCAATTCAGACCCAAAAAATATTAATGAAGATGATCATTTTTTTGAAGAAATGTATTCAAACTTTCGCATCATACGTGTACAAGCTAATCGAATGATAAATAGCAAAGGTGATAAGCGCGGAAAAATTAATGAACTTTTAATTTTAAATTATTAATACTTATGAATTCTGAGCCTTGGGAAGCAATATTTGAAAAATATAAGATATTAAATCATAATTTTTCAACACCTTTTTATATAACCGCAGAGCAGATAAAACAAGAAACTTCTCAATTCCAAATGACAAACCAAAGAGAAGTACGTGTACTCTGCAAACAAGATTCAAGAGAAGATCGACCGAAAATTTGAAATAATTGAAAATGAAAAGTAAAAAGTTTTAAAATCGAAACTAAACCCACACCTTCAAATCGAGGGTTAGAAGTGCTTTTGTAATTCAAAGAGCCAAGATGAATCAATTCCCAACAGTAGAGACGTCATATATGACGTCTCTACAATAGATGTGTTTGAACCTACAACCTAAGCCATCGATTCAATTTAATAATGCACCTTCCTTAATCCATTGCCTAACGCCTTGAATTTGATTTGTTGTAATTGCACCGCGGTAGAAATACTTGATATGTGGCAATCGATTTTCAAGAATTTGCACTAAAATACTGCCATCGGGATTGCCTGGAATAACTAATCCTGGATACTGCATTATCTTAAAATAATCATCCAAAACAACTCCTCCTGCATTTGAGAAGCTACTATGGCAACCTGCATAAGCACAATTATACCGTAAAAATGGAAGCACTTGAGCAGTGAATTTCACATTTGAATCAGGGAAAACAATATTTTCACCATTGGTACTTATACTCGATTCAGAGCATCCATAAATCATAGGAATAAGTATCATCAGGGAAAATGTAAGAAATATTATTTTCGATATTTTCATCACGAGTAGCTTTCATCAAGATTAGGAAATTCTGAATTTTTTATATCCTCTAAATATCTCGAAGCAGAATCGCTTATATCTTCACGCAAATGAGCATAATGTCGAACAAATCTTGGAGTAAAGTCAGTTGTAATTCCGAGCATATCTGTATAAACCAGTATTTGACCATCACAATGTGGACCCGCGCCAATTCCAATTGTAGGAATTGAAAGTTCGTGAGTAATTTGTTCTGCAAGTTGCAATGTGATTTTTTCCAATACAATAGCAAAGGCGCCTGCTTGCTCAAGAATTTTCGCATCATTCAAAATTTTATCTGCTTCCTCTTGAGTTGTTCCNCGTGTGCGATATGTGCCAAATTTATAAATGCTTTGAGGTGTTANNCCAAGATGTCCCATAACGGGAATGCCTGAATCGGTAAGCATTTTTACAGTATCAGCNACTACTTCCCCACCNTCNAGTTTGACAGCTTCTGCACCCGCTTCTTTCAGCAAACGACCNGCATTATAAAATGCATCTTCCTTAGATATTTGATAAGACATAAATGGCATATCTGCGACAAGCAATGCGCGTTTTATTCCATTTTTGACTGCTTGAGTATGGTAAATGATTTGGTCAATCGTGACGGGAATTGTTGTTTCAAGCCCTTGCACAACATTGCCAAGCGAATCACCTACCAATATAACATCCATCCCAACTTCATCAAATATACGAGCAATGATTGCATCGTAAGCAGTCAATGCTGCAATTTTCTCACCTTTTTCTTTCATTTCTTGCAATCGCAATGTCGTTACTTTGCGATTGTCAATTTTAAAATTTTTTGTCATATAAATTTATTAAACATAATTTAATGCTTGAGTCAAATCTGCAATTAAATCATCAGAATCTTCAATTCCGATTGATAAACGAACAAGTCCGTCAGTAATTTTTGCTTTTAGGCGAGATTCCTTATCCATTCCCGCATGGGTCATTGAAGCAGGGTGCTGTATTAAAGATTCAACACCGCCAAGACTCACCGCCAATTGGAATAGCTTCACATTATCCATCAATTTAGTTCCTGCTTCATACCCGCCTTTTAATTCAATTGAAATCATCGACCCGCTTCCCTTTTGTTGTCTTTTGGCTAGCTCATATTGTGGATGGCTTTTTAATCCCGGAAACTGAACATTATCAATTTTTGGGTGATTTTCTAAAAATTCAGCAATTTTCTGAGCATTTTCTTGTTGACGCAATACACGAAGACTTAACGTCTTCAGCCCACGATGTACTAGAAATGAATTAAATGGGTCAATAACGCCACCAAAATGATTACTCATTTTTCGCAATATTGCATAATGCTCAGGAGTTTTAACTACAATAATACCTGCTACAACATCAGCGTGCCCATTTAAATATTTTGTCATACTATGTATAATAAAATCAGCGCCAAATTCAAATGGTTTCTGAAGTATAGGGCTCATAAAAGTATTGTCAATTGCAAAGTAAATCCCTTTTTCTTTTGCAATTTTCCCGACAGCTGCTAAATCAGTAATTGCTAATGTTGGATTGCCTGGTGTTTCGATATAAATCATTCGAGTATTTGGCTTTATTGCATTTTTCACTTGTTCAATTTCGCTTGAATCCACAAATGTTGTTTCGACACCAAATTCAGGCATAATCGTTGAAAGCAGCACAGATGTTGCACCATAGACAGACTCGCTGCACACAATATGATCGCCCGATTTTACCATTCCCGCAATCAAAGTATGCACAGCAGCCATTCCACTTGCACATCCTATTGCTTTATAACCGCCTTCGAGTTCAGCAATTGCTTCCTCCATCGCCTCGACTGTTGGATTTCCTAAGCGTGTATAAATAAATCCTTTTTCTTCGCCTTTGAATAGTTTGGCACCATGTTCAGCATTTTTAAATTTAAATGTAGAAGTCTGATAAATTGGGGTTACGACTGAACCAAGTTCATCCTTTGAGCTTCCCGCATGAACACATATTGTGTTAATTCCTAAATTTTGATGATTCTCCATAATTGTAATAATTTAAATATGCAAATTAACACATTGAAAAATTATATTATTTTTAATTACTTTATTTATTTTAAATTTGTATTTTTAATATTCTTTACAATGAAAAAAATAGTAATTTTATTTTTTATATGTTTTATTCCTGCATTTGCCCAAAAAAGCGATCTTCAGAAAGCTTATGACGCTTATCAAAATGGCTATTATAAAGAGTCAAGCGAATTATATACTTCGATAATAAATTTCAATCCAAATTATTTGCCTGCTTATTTTGCCCGAGGTGTGTGTTATTTGAATATGCAGGAATTTGAAAAGGCTGAGGCTGATTTTTCAAAAGTATTAGCAAAAAATCCTGAGGATTTCAATGCCTTACTTGGTCGCGGGGTTGCATATCGTAATATGAAAAAATATAATGAAGCTTTGCGTGACTTGACGCATTGTATTAAAATCAATCCTTCTTCCTATCAAGCATATTACGAGCGGGCAAATGTTTATTATAATCTCGAGCAAGATATAAACGCACTTGCTGATTATAACAAAGCAATTGAGCTAAAAAATGATTATGATGTTGCTTATTATGGACGAGCGTTGATTTATTATTTCCGAAAAGAGGATAAACTTGCCATAAAGGATTTTGAGACATTTTTAAGTATGCACAAAACACAAGACACATTATTTAAAGACGCAAATAGAATTCTGAAATACCTTAAGGATATGCAGTAATGCGAATTGCTTATGTATCTACTTTTTATCCATTTCGTGGTGGAATTGCACAATTCAATGCATCATTATATCGTGAATTTGAAAAATTAGCTGAAATCCAAGCTTATACATTCACTCGACAATATCCCGCATTTTTATTTCCAGGCCAAAGCCAATTTGTATCGGAAAACGACACAGCTGACAAAATTTTTGCAAATCGCCTACTTGACACAATTAATCCATTAACTTGGGGAAAAACTGCAAGAGAAATTCAAAAATTCCACCCTGATTTAGTGTTAACAAAATTTTGGATGCCATTTTTCGCACCCTCCTTGGGACGTGTTACAAGAATTTTGAGAAAAAAAGGCACAAAATCAATTGCAATTTTAGATAATGTCATACCTCACGAAAAAAGAATATTTGATACAACGCTAATTAAGTATTTTCTCAACTCCCAAGATGGATTTATTGTAATGAGTCAAAAGGTAGCCGATGATTTACATAAATTTTTACCTGATGCAAAATATGAATTTTTCCCCCATCCAATATATTCACATTTTCAGGAACAAATTCCTCAAAAAATTGCACGTGAGAAATTGCAAATCCCTGAAAATAAGAAAGTGCTTTTATTTTTTGGATTTATCCGTGATTATAAAGGATTGGATATTTTGTTGCGTGCGATGAAACTGCTTCCCGAGGATTATCATCTTATTATAGCGGGAGAGGTTTATGGCAATTTTGATAAGTATCAGGAAATTATAGATAATTCACAATTGAGCAATTCTATTACTTTGCTAAATCGTTATATTACAGATGATGAAGTGCCGGCAATATTTTCTGCATCGGATGTATGTGTGCTACCCTATCGCTCGGCAACTCAAAGCGGTATAATTGGCGTTGCATATCAATATAATTTGCCCGTAATTGCTACTGATGTTGGTGGCTTAAGAGAAATGATTGAACCTTATCATACAGGATTGATGGTTGATAAAATTGATGAAATGGAACTTGCCGCAACAATCCAGTACTATTTTACACAAAATTTAAAGAATGAATTAAGCAAAAATATTGATTTATTTAAATCAAAATATAATTGGGAAAATTTAGCAAAGAAGATTTTAGAATTGTATAATAGAATTTGAGAAAATTGATATTTACCTACTTTTATTTGCTTTTTTTTGAGTAATTTAGAAAATTTTCTAAATTACAATTTTAAAAAACATTACGAAAATTAAATTAAAACTTAAAGGTGTCTTATGAAAGAATATGAAGCAAAGGATATCCGCAACATTGTGTTGATGGGACCACAAAGCACTGGCAAAACTTCATTTTCTGAATCTATATTCTATCAATCGGGAATTATTAATCGAAAAGGTTCAATTGAGGATAGAAATACTGTTTCGGATTATACAGAAATTGAGCAAGAAAAAGGGTTTTCGGTATTTTCTTCTTTAATGTATTGCGAGTGGAAAAATTCAAAAATCAATTTTATTGATACACCAGGCTTAGATGACTTTGTGGGCGAGGTGCTTAGTGCTTTGCAGGTCGGTGATGCTGCCGTGATATTCGTCAATGCAGCGAATTCTGTCGAATTTCAAACAAATATTATTTTTGATAGAGCAAAAGAGCTCAAAAAACCAATTTCTTTTTTAGTGAATAATCTTGATATTGAAAATATCAATTTTGATAAAATTCATAACGATTTAGTTGGAACTTTCGGTCCAAAGGCAATAATATTGCAATACCCATTAAATTCAGGAGCGGGATTCAATGAAATTGTTGATTTAATAAAAATGAAATTATTAAAATTCTCTGAAGACGGAACATACACTGAAGAAGAAATTCCTGCTAATTTCACAGATAAAGCAAATCAATTGCGAAGCCAATTAATCGATTCAATCGCAGAAACTGATGAAGAGCTTATGTTGCAATATTTCGATTCGGGAACACTGGAAAATGAGGAATTAACAGAAGGACTGAAAAAAGCATTTTTGAAATCTGAAATTTATCCAATTTATGTTTCTTCCGCAATGCTTAATATTGGAGTAAATTCATTTTTGGATAATGTTGTGGATTATTTTCCAAAAGCAAGCGAAGTTTCCTATAAATCTGATTCTCAAGATATTCAAGTCGATGCAACATCTCCAACATCATTATATGTATATAAATTATATTCTGACCCAAAAATAGGCGATTTAACATATTTAAAAGTAATCACGGGCAAACTATCCTCAGGTATGGAACTGATTAATCACAAACGCAGTTCATCGGAAAGATTTAGCCAAGTCTATGCTGTGCAAGGCAAAAAACGTGAGGAAATTCCTGTGGCACAGGCGGGAGATATATGCGCTACAGTGAAATTGCGAAATGCAAAGGTTGGCGACACATTTCACGAAAAAGGTTTTGATGTTTCGTATCCTGATATTGTCTATCCAAAGCAAAAAATCAGAATTGCTGTCGTTCCTAAAACTAAGGGAGAAGAGGAAAAGGTAGGAACAAGCTTGCATCAAATTGCATTAGAAGACCCATCTATTATAGTTGAGCATTCGCCTGAATTGAGGCAAACAATTTTATATGTGCAAGGAGACCAGCAATTGCAAATTATAAAATGGCGGCTTTCTAATAGATTTAAAGTTGAAGCAGAATTTATCGAGCCTCGTGTTCCATATCGTGAAACTATAACAAAAGCAGCGCGAGAGAGCTACCGACATAAAAAGCAAACGGGAGGTGCGGGTCAATTTGCAGAAGTGCATTTGCTAATCGACCCGTGGTATGAGGGAGCGCCCGACCCGCCCGAATTAACTATTCGTGGACGTGATTTAATGGACTTAAGTTGGGGCGGTAAGCTTGAATATGTCAATTGCATTGTCGGTGGGGTAATTGACCAACGCTTTATGCCTGCAATCTTGAAAGGGATTATGGAAAAAATGGAAGAGGGACCTCTTACCGGTTCATTTGTGCGCGATGTGCGGGTGTTTGTATATGACGGGAAAATGCATCCTGTCGATTCAAATGAGGCAGCTTTCAAAACAGCAGGACGCAACGCCTTCAAGCAAGCATTTGTGCAAGCAGCGCCAAAAATTCTTGAACCAATTTATAACGTTGAAATTAGAGTACCTGAGCAATATGTAGGTGATATTATGAGCGATTTACCATCACGTCGTGCAGTGATATTGGGAATTGATGCGGAAGGGAAAATGCAAATTATTCGAGCAAAAATGCCCCAAGCCGAACTTGATAAATATTATTCTGCTTTGAAATCAATGACACAAGCAAAAGGCACATTTACTTATGAATTTGCCGAATATCAATCTGTACCGCCAAATGTTCAACAAGAGCTAATTGATAAATACGCAAAACAAGCGCAAGAAGAAGAATAGATTATTATGAAATTAGTATGAGATTTAGCAAAGCCATCCAGTTAAGGATGGCTTTTTTTATTTAATAGGATTTATATGACAAAAATGTCAATAGTATAACAATTATACGTAATTTTGAGAAGATAAAATTTATAAAGGTAAAAAAATGTTAAAATATGTAAAGCTTCTATTAATAGTACTAATAAGTATATTTTTCGTACAGACTGCAAAAAGCCAAAATGACACAACATTCAATACTCAAATTATTTTCAATGGTGAATCTAGGACGCTTTCGGTTCACGTTCCCCAATTGACAAATGGCGCCGAGAAATACAAGTTATTCATCTGGTTGCACGGGTTAGGTGATAATAGTTCAAATTTCTTAAATGTAATTGTACAGAGCGGTGTAATGAGCTTTTTAGAAAATACAATTATTGCTGCTCCCGATGGTGGAAATGACCAAAATAAAGATTTTTACTCCCCTGAAGGCGATGAGGAATTTATTAGGATTTCTGAGGACTGGGTAAAATCATATTATGCCGTTGACACAAATTATATCTATCTTGGTGGATTTTCACTTGGTGGTCGTAGTGCGTTGAAATATGGATTGGACCATCCCGATGCTTTTCGTGGCTTGTTGCTAAATACTCCAGCAATGCAAGGCTTAAAAGATGTCGATGGACTTATTAACTTACAATTCAATTATGAAAATGCAAATCAAATATCAATTGCTATTACACACGGTGCTGATGATATTATTTATGTTAATCCAATTGATACAATGTATAAACGACTAGTCGAACATAATTGCAAGACAATTAAATATTTAGTCTTAAATATGGCACATCAAATACCTGGAGCTAATATTTTAAAACCTTGTTTTGAGTTCCTTGATAATCCATTAAAAAATAATCTCGACGCAGAATTATTTGATATTATCTATCCAAATTTTAATTCTCTTATCTATACCGAAACTATAAAGCCAATTATTCGAATAAGAAATACAGGTGCAACACCCATTAATTCGTTAGACATTAATTATTTAGTCAATAATACTCCATATAGTTACAAATGGCAAAATGAATCCTATCCAATTGAATCATTCCATTATGCAGATATTGAATTGCCTGAATTAAACATTGAACAAAGTGTATCAGAAATTACAGCAACGATTTCATTAATAAATGAGCAAACTCCCGATTCTTTATTAAGCCCAAAAACAGAGAATATGCTTTTTATAGCTAATCTCAATTCACTACCCTTACCATTTAAGTATGGTTTTGAAATTGATGATCCGAATTTTTATTTATGGCAAGTTATACCCTCAGGAAATCTTTTTACCTGGGGAATGGATAGTACTGTACGGACAGAAGGAGTAAATTCAGAATCAATGTTTAATACACCTTTTTTATTCGATAATCTTGGAACAAGTGAAGATCTTTATTCTCCTTTACTAAATCTGACAACTGTAAATCATCCTATATTATCTTTTGACCTAGCATTTAATTATTTACTTTTTACTCCCCCCTACACAGCACAAAATTTACCATTAACAGATACTTTAAGAATTTTCATAATTGATCATAGTAATAATGACAATAAATTAAAAATGCTATATGAAAAATATGGTCCTGAACTTGCAACAGCGAGCACTCCAATTACAAATCCCACATCAATGCAAGCAGGTTATTTTGTTCCTAAGCAAAATGAATGGCGGCGAGAAACTATTGATTTATTTAATTATAAAAATTTGGAGCGAGCTACTTTTTTATTTGAATATATATCTGGGTTAGGTGGAACAATTTATTTAGATAATTTGAATTTTGATGATATCACAGATGTTAATGATTCAAAAATTGATGATAATTCATTAATCAATCTATATCCAAATCCTGCAAGTGATTGGATTAATATCAATCTTCCTAATAATACTAAAACAATTGAAATATATACGCTCGAAGGTGTAAAATTATTATCTCAAGATATTGTAAATTATGAGAATCTATTAAAGCTAAATATTTCGCAATATAATCCTGGAATTTATTTAATAAAGATTAATACAGGTGATAAAATTTTAAATGGGCGCTTTGTTATAAGTAGATAAGATAAGATAAAATAAAATAAAATAAAATAAAATAAAATAAAATAAAATATAAATTAATTCATTTATATTTTTGTCGGTTTTTTTATTAGAAATTCATAAATTTTTATTAAAAATTAATGGAGAATTTTATGAATAATCAAAATCTGAGCGGGAGCTATGTGAAAAGGATTGTGGTTGAATTATTTTCTTTTCTATTCGTAATTCTTTTAGCATCCTGCTCAAGCTCGAACCCTAATGGACCGGTTTATCACGAACCACGTCAATTAACAAGTGGGGAGCAAAATCTTGTGGCTGCTAATAATTCGTTTGGTTTCAATTTATTTAGTGATGTTAGTGCAGAAGAAGGTGACAAAAATGTGGTCATTTCCCCTCTAAGCATTTCAATGGCATTGGGAATGACTGTGAATGGTGCAAATGGCGAAACCCGCGATGCTATGCTTAAAGCAATGCAATTATATGGACTTTCTATGGATGATGTAAATCAATCATATAGAACGCTGATTGATTTGCTTATTCATATAGACCCAAATGTAAAATTCCAATTAGCAAATTCAATATGGTATCGAAATGATCTCAAATTTGAGCAAACCTTTTTCGATTTATGCAAACAATATTTTGATGCAGAAGTAACAGGACTGAATTTTAATGAATCTGAGAAATCAAAAGCAACAATCAATAATTGGGTAAATGAAAAAACAAAAGGGAAAATTAAGGAAATAGTTGACCAAATTGATGACAATTCTATGATGTTCCTTATCAATGCCATTTATTTCAAAGGTGCCTGGCACAGTAAATTTGACCCAAAGGATACATACAAAGGAAAATTTACCAAATTAAATGGTGAAAAACAAAATTGCGATATGATGAAACAGGAATCTCAATTCAAATATTATTCTAATGAGTATTTCCAAATAGTAGATATGCCTTACTCTTTTGGCGATTGGAGTATGACAATTTTCTTACCACAGTTTGGTAGGTCATTTAATGAATGCGTAAGTGCTTTTACAAAAGATAATTACGAGCAATGGATAGCAAATTTGGATACCCAAAAGATTATAATCGAAATGCCAAAATTCAAAATCGAGTATAAAACTTCATTAAACAATACTTTGAAAAAACATGGTATGGGCATTGCGTTTAGTTCAGGCGAAGCGGATTTTACAAATATGAGCAAATTATATGGAGGGCGTCTCTATATCGATTCAGTGAAGCATAAAACATTTATACAGGTTGATGAAGAGGGTACGGAAGCAGCTGCAGTTACTTCAGTAGAGATTGGATATGAATCAATGCCGCCCAATTTAATAATGGATCGCCCATTTTTGTTTGTCATACGCGACACGCATTCGGGTTCGATATTATTTATTGGAAAAATACTAGAAATTTAGAGCTAGAGATTTTTATTTTTCTCAGTCAATTCTGCATAATATTTACAATCTTGGCTGAGGGAGCATTATCGCATTTTGGATTAAGTGCTGTACATATTTTGCGCCCGTGTTCAATGATGCAATAAGTAAAGCCAATCCATTTATCTTTTGGTATAATTTCCTTCAATTCATATTCAATTTATTTATAAGTGAGTGGGACGGAGCATAGTCTTAGAGTAATTCTTTGGATTTGTTGATTTTTTCACTCCATTTATTTTTGATAATACTATTAATAGTTTGGATAAAAGTAATAATAGAACTTCAATTATTTATTTTTATCGCTATTTATAAATCCACTTTATTAAGAAATTTTTATATTTTCTTAATATTCTTAATTATTACTAAACTGTATCTTTACATTTGTTTCTCATATTTGTATTATTAAAAAAATCAAATAACAATTTTTATTAATAAACAATATAGGAGTTATTATATGAAAAAGATACTATATCTTTTCTTGTTCCTTGTTATTGCAGGGAGCGCGTTCTCTCAAGACAAAAATGCAGTAGGCAGTGTCGGTCCAGTCAAATTCAGTGGCTATATGTTCGGAGACCTTTTCTATAACGCAGATGCGATAGACTCGACTCAAAGGGATGTAAATGGATTTAATTTTAGAAGAATCTACTTTACAGCAGATTACACAATCAATGACAAATTTTCATCTAGATTCAGATTAGAATCATCAATAGCAAATGGATCAAATATCAATGTATTCGTGAAAGATGCATATTTACAATGGGCAAATATATTCCGAGGGTCTAATTTAGTTATAGGTATCTCACCAACCCCTGCTTTTGATGTGTCTGAGAGTGTTTGGGGATACCGCTCATTAGAAAAGACACCATTGGATTATTTCGGATTAGTTCCTTCCAGAGATATGGGAATTGATTTGAAAGGAAAATTTGATGACAAAGGAATTCTAAAATACTGGGTAAAGCTTGGTAATAATTCAGGTAGCAAACCAGAAACAGATAAATACAAAAGATACTACGGCTCACTCCAATTTACTCCAAGCAAAAATTTTACGGTTATAGTTGATGGAGACTATAACACATTGCCACCAAAAGCAGGTTTGAACAACTCTGCTTTTACAGGTGATATATTCGTAAATTTTAATAAGGGAAAAATATTTTCAGTAGCTGCTGAAGTATTTATAAAAAGCCAGCAAAACAATTATAAACCATCTGGGGCAACATCTCCAGAAACACAAAATGGGTTAGGATTCTCATTTTGGGCAAAATCTATGTTTACAGATAACATTGGTATTGTGGGACGATTCGATATGTGGGATCCAAACACAAACGAAAATGCAAAAAATGATAAGCAAAATTTAATTATTGGAGCGATTGACTTCAAGGTTATGCCAAATTTCGATATTATGCCTGGTATTGAGATCCATACGCTAGAAGGCAAAGACCACGATGACATCACACCAAGAATAACTTTCTATTGGATATTTTAAAAAAAATTTTTAACAAATAAAATAAAGGTATAAAATTATGAAAACCAAAATATTAGTTCTAGCAGCATTAATGTTTGGAGCATTTACGCTCAATGCCTCAGCACAATTAAAATTGAATGGTGCTGGTGCAACATTCCCATACGTTATTTACACAAAATGGTTCGACGAATACCACAAGAAAACGGGTATTGAATTCAACTATCAATCAATAGGAAGTGGTGGTGGAATCAAACAGATTATTGCGGGAACTGTGGATTTTGGTGCTACCGATGCACCAATGACAGATGAACAATTGAAACAAGCTAAACAAAACCGAGGGACAGATATCCTCCACATTCCAACTGTTATGGGTGCAGTTGTAATAACTTATAATGTCAAAGGAGTAGGTAAAGATTTAAAATTAACCCCCGATGTATTAGCAGACATTTATCTTGGAAAAATCACAAAGTGGAATGATCCCCGACTCAAGAAATTAAATCCCGGTATGAATTTACCAAATGAAGCAATATTTGTTGTGCATAGATCGGATGGAAGCGGCACCTCGAACATTTTTACAAGTTATTTAACAAAAGTAAGCCCAACTTGGGCAAAGCAAGTTGGTCAAGGAACGTCTGTAAAATGGCCAGTCGGATTGGGTGGTAAAGGGAACGAAGGTGTTTCAGGTATAGTCAAGCAAACAGAAGGTTCAATTGGTTATGTCGAGTTAGCTTATGCCGAGCAGAATGGTTTAAGTTATGCATCGATCAAAAATAAAGCAGGGAACTTTGTTTCGCCAACTTTCGATGCTGTTTCAAACGCAGCTGCTGGTTTTATCAAGAATATACCATCCGATTTAAGAGTGGATATTACTAACGCAGATGGTAAAAATTCTTACCCAATTTCGAGCTTTACTTGGATACTTGTTTATCAAAATATGAATGATAAGACAAAAGCAAAAGCAATAGCAGATTTCCTGAAATGGGCTCTCACTGATGGACAACAATATGCAAAAGGCTTATATTATGCTCCATTACCAAAAGAGGTTGTTGAACTAGCGAAAAAGAAGGTAGCAGAAATCCAAGTGAAATAATAATTAATAATCTATAAGAACCTTTTCATATAAAAATGAAAGGTTAATTAATAAATCCTCTTTCTCCAAATGGAAGAGGATTTTTTTATGGTATTGATGAACTAAAAGCTATGAATTTTGTAGAATATTCAGCGGCTATTTGTTAAGGTCTATTAACAAATTCTTAATAAACTTCATATTTACTCAACTTTATTTTAACATTTATTTTCCAATTTTGTATTAATCAATAATGAATACAAATATAAAGGAATAATATTGGCAAAAATTCAGGAACTAAATCATCAAAAAGAGAACAGGGAGATATTAACATCAACTTTTGGCTCTGTCGAACAACAAAACAAGATTCGAAAAAGTAGGAATATTGGTGATTTTATTTTTAATAATATCACAAAAATTTTTGCCTTTTTAATTGTTCTTCTTGTAATAATGATGGCATTGATGATGTATCAGCAAGCAGTACCATCAATCCAGAAGTTCGGATGGGGATTTTTGACAAGTCTGGATTGGGATCCAGTCCAGGAAAATTTTGGAGCTCTACCTTTTATTTTTGGAACATTATATTCATCCCTACTTGCAATACTTATTGCACTTCCATTAAGTATTGGTGTTGCAATTTTTCTTTCAGAATTTACACCAAAGTGGCTCGAAGGACCTTTATCGATGTTAGTTGAACTTCTCGCTGCAATCCCAAGTATCGTATATGGGCTTTTTGGAATGTTTGTTATTGCACCTTGGCTTCGGCGGGATATTGAACCATTTTTAGGAGAGAAACTGGGTGCAGTATTTTTATTCAAAGGACCACCTTATGGCTTAGGGATGCTTGCAGCGGTATTAATTTTGACAATAATGATTCTTCCAATTATTACCTCAATCTCACGTGATGTTTTAAAAGCAATACCTGACACACAAAGGGAAGCTTCTTACGCCCTTGGGGCAACTAAATGGGAAACAGTTAAAATTATACTGTCAAGTGGTAGAACTGGAATATTGGGAGCAGCACTGTTAGGATTAGGACGAGCAATTGGCGAGACAATGGCAGTGACAATGGTTATTGGCAATCATCCTCAAATATCTTTTTCTCTATTTGCTCCTGGTTATACAATGCCAAGCGTAATTGCAAACGAATTTACAGAAGCGACTTCTGATTTGTATTTAAGCGCACTTATTGAAATTGCATTTTTACTATTTATAATAACAATTATACTTAACTCAATCGCTAGATTAATTGTATGGAGCATAACAAGAAAATATAGCAAAGGAGTCGAGGTATGATAAGCTATTATAAGTGGCGTCAATTTAAAAACAGAACAATGATTGCATTATGCTTTATTAGTGTTCTTATCGCTATTCTTCCATTATTTTTAATTCTTGCTTATACAATTTCTAAAGGAATTAGTGCAATTTCTCTGGATTTTTTTATAAAAATGCCAAAACCTCCTGGAGAATCTGGTGGCGGAATAGCAAACGCTTTGATTGGTACAGGTATTCTGTTAGGATTAGGAAGTATTGTAAGTTTGCCAGCTGGTATCTTATCCGGTATTTATCTTTCTGAAAATAGAAATAGTATCTTGGCAAGTGTTGTTCGTTTCCTAACCGAAGTATTAAACGGTATTCCTTCAATTGTAGTAGGGGTATTTGCTTATGTGTTGATTGTTGTTCCTATGCACAGATTCTCTGCAATTGCAGGGGGATTCGCCCTTGCTATATTGATGTTGCCAATTGTTACAAGGACCACCGAAGAAATGCTAAATCTCGTTCCCTATTCTTTCAGAGAAGCATCACTTGCCTTAGGAATACCCAAATGGAAAACAACCTTATTTATAATATTTCCAACAGCATTAAAGGGAGTTTTTACGGGAATTCTGCTATCTATTGCAAGAGCAGCAGGCGAAACTGCTCCACTGCTGTTTACATCATTGGGGAACAGATTTTGGTCAACTCAGCTTGACCAACCTATTGCTTCACTCACAGTACTCATCTTTGATTATGCTAAAGCTCCATTTGACGATTGGAACCGTCAAGCTTGGGGAGCAGCTCTTGTGTTGGTTGTTATAATCTTATTTATTAACATTATTTTTCGTTTAATTTCAAGGAAAAAATAAAAAATGAATCTCATTGGAGGTAATGTGTCCGAAATCTTAAGAAAATCAGAAATTCAAATGGATGGATTAACTGATAGTAATAATCATAAAATCAAGGTTGATTCTCTAAGAGCATATTTTGGAAAATTAGAAGCCATAAAAAATATCTCATTGGATTTTTATGAAAATAAAATAACAGCGATCATAGGCCCATCGGGTTGTGGTAAATCCACTTTATTACGTTGTCTTAATAGATTGCATGAAGAGGTCGGAGGTACTATGAAGGGTAATATTTTATTGGATGGTGAAAATATTTTTAATCATGACCCAGTTTGGTTAAGGAAAAAAATTGGAATGGTATTTCAAAAGCCTAATCCATTTCCGACAATGTCAATTGCTGACAATGTGACAATTGGATTGAGATTAAATGGTAGGCATTCCAAACAGAAGTTGGCTGAGGTTGTGGAATCTTCATTGAAACAAGCATTCTTATGGGATGAAGTGAAAGACAATTTAAAATCATCGGGGGCAAGTCTATCGGGGGGGCAACAACAACGCCTCTGTATTGCAAGAACCCTTGCAGTAGATCCAGAAGTTATTCTTTTAGATGAACCAACAAGTGCCTTAGATCCAATTTCTACAGCAAAAATTGAAGAAATGTTAATAGGGCTAAAAGAAAATTATACAATTATCATTGTAACACATAATATGCAACAAGCCGCGAGAATTAGCGATTATACGGCTTTTATGTATCTTGGAGAGCTAATAGAATTCAATACGACCAAGAAAATTTTTCAATCACCTGATAAAAAGCAAACCGAAGATTATATTACAGGCAGATTCGGTTGATTCATATATGTGTTTCAAAAAAAACTAAAAAATAATTCACCTATAATTAAGGGAAAAGTGAATTTTCCCCTTAAAAAAGAATTTACTAAAAAAATTATAAAAAATAAAAATGATATGGAAAGACGTTTTTTAAATGAACTAGATGAATTAAAAGTTGCAATCAATAAGATGGCATTATTAGTAAACGAACAAGTAGAGAGCAGTTTCAATATATTAGAAGATGGAACTACTGAAATAGTCAAAATAAAGCAAAAGGACAGAGAAATAGATGCTCTTGATAATTTAGTAATAGCAAAGTGTGAAAATTTGTTAGCTTTATTTCAACCTGTCGCTGGGGATTTGCGTTTTATATTATCTGCGTTAAAAGTTGGAAATCAACTTGAGCGCTGTGGAGATATTGCTGTGAATATAGTCCAAAGAATTAACAAAATAGACCATTTTTCTGAACTAGTTTCAGACATCGAAATTTTTGAGATGGCAAATGTTGCCCGTATTATGGTTAAAGACGCAATAACTGCTTTTATAAATCAAGATACAAAGCTCGCAGAAGCAACGTATGCAAAAGATGATATTGTCGATGAATATAATAAAAGAATTTTTAAACAAATTATTGATAAAATAAAAAAGAATCCTGAAAATACTGAACCTTACGCACATCTAATAGTATTATTACGGCACATCGAAAGATTGGCAGACCATGCAACAAATATAACCGAAGATGTAATATTTTTGACACAAAACGAAATTGTTACTCATAAGAAAAAACTTCAGAATTTTCACTGACCAGAACAAGATTAAATAAGATTTTTAAATAAGTATTAATATTATCAGTCAACAATTAATTTTCTGATAATAATGCTAATGATTACTTTTTCTCAGTCAATTCTGCATAATATTTACAATATTGGCTGATGGAGCATTTATCGCATTTTGGATTACGTGCTGTACATATTTTGCGCCCGTGTTCAATGATGCAATAAGTAAAGCCAATCCATTTATCTTTTGGTATAATTTCGTTCAATTCATATTCTATTTTTTCGGGATTATCAGTATCAACAAAGCCAAGGCGATTTGATAAACGGATGACGTGAGTATCAACCACAATCCCAGGGGTATTGAACAAATTAGCAAGCAATACATTTGCTGTCTTGCGACCTACACCAGGCAATTTAGTTAATTCTTCTATCGTATTTGGCATCTCGCCGTGGTACTGCTCAAGCAAAATGCGCGCGGATTCTCTGATTTTGCTTGCTTTTGATTTATAAAATCCTGTAGAATAAATATCCCGTTCTAATTCTTCTTGCGGCACTTTCAAATAATCATCAATTGTGATGTATTTTTTGAAAAGCTTTTCTGTCACTTTATTTACCCGCTCATCGGTGCATTGTGCAGAAAGCACAGTTGCAACAAGTAATTCAAACGGTGTATTATATTTCAAAACAGTATGAGCATTTGGATATTCTTTTTCAAGAATGGAAATAATATTTGCCATTCGTTTTTTCTTATTTTCGAGCGTTTCGTTATTAAAATTATATTTTTTCATTTTTTTGATAATTAAATGTTATAGAATCTTTTAATTCTCTATGATATATATAAGAACGATTTTCAGATTTAAAAATATTAGCATTGCTTTCCTTAACTCGGGAGAAAAACTCGCTATCATCACCGTAAGTAAGATTTTTAAAGCCATTTAAGGCAATTGCCAACTCTTTTTTAATAAAAAATGAGCCGCCAACCGTGCAATCATCAATATTCACAAGTTTATTTATATCATACAAATCAGGTACATAAGGATTTCCAATTATCTGGACATTTCCATAAATAAAATCAATATCGGGATTATCATCAATAATTTTTTTATGTAATTCTAAATGATTAGGTGCATATTCATCATCGGAATCAAGGAATGTAATAAATTTTCCAACAGCAGCAAGAATACCAACATTGCGGGATAAAGGCAATCCACGATTTTTATGATAGAAATAACGGACTGACAAATTCTCACTGAAGTATTTTTTTGCAACTAAATATGTATCATCGGTGCTGCCATCATCTATAATTAATACTTCAAAATTGCGATATGTTTGAGTTAAAAGGGAATCCAAAGCACGGGGCAAAAGATTAGCACGATTATATGTACAAATTATAACTGAGAAAAAAGGAATCCAATTGGGATAAATTTGTATCATACAATCATTATAATTTTGTAAATAACAAAATTATAAAAATTAATTAAATGCAAATAAATGAGTTTGTTGAAATATGCGAAGAAAATGATATATATTTAAATAGTCAGCAAATCGGGCAGATTGAAATTTATACTGATGAATTGAAAAGATGGAATAAATATGTAAATTTGATTTCGCGAAAGGATATTGATAATATTTTGGATAAGCATATACTTCATTCATTAAGCATATTAAAATATGTTCCAATTATTGATAATGCAATTTGTTTGGATATTGGTTCAGGCGGTGGATTGCCAGGGATTCCTATAAAGATTGCAAAACCTAATATGAAATTGATAATGATTGATTCAATTGCAAAAAAAGTTAATATAATAAAGCAAATTGTCGAAAAATTAGATCTTAAAAATGTTGAATTAATCAATGATAGAGTAGAAAATCTTGCAAAAAATAAAACTTATGCCAATTCAATAGATTATGTTATTGCTCGTGCTGTGGCGAGCACTGATTTAATGTTAAAATGGAGCATACCACTTATCAAAAACAACGGAAAAATTATATTGCTCAAAGGGGGAGATTTATCAAAAGAAATCGCTGATGCTAATCGTATTGAAAAATCAATTAAAATTGAGGAAATACCGATTAAACTTAAGGGATTTGATTATTTTGAGAGAGAAGAGAAAAAATTGATTATCATAGGACGAGATTAAGGTAAAAAAGACAGATCGAATACACCGAGATATAGATTTTATAATTCTATTGGGCTATAATCGTTTATTAGTTATATAAAATAAGAGAAATGATAAAGAATCAATATAAATTTATAATCGCAGCTATATTTTTCATTTTATCAATTGGAAATACGATATTTGCGCAAAAGCAGACGAGCGATTTTGTAATTGGGCGGGTGAAATATTCGGGTGGTGGCGATTGGTATAATGACCAATCTGCTGATTATAATTTATTGAAATATATAGCACAAAATACAAATATTTCCACAAATCCAGGCTATCAGTATGTCGATTTAGCAAGCGATAAAATTTTCGAATATCCTTTTTTATTTATCACGGGACACGGAAATATGAAATTTTCGGATGTCGAGGTACGTAATTTACGGGCATATTTGCAAAATGGGGGATTTCTTTATATAGATGATGACTATGGTTTGGATCAATCTATACGGAGCGAAATGAAGAAAGTATTTCCCGACCAAGATTTTCGAGAATTGCCATTTTCTTACGGATTATATTCGATACATTACAAATTTCCTCAAGGACCGCCTAAAACGCACGAACACGACAATAAACCACCTAAGGGATTTGGATTATTTTATAATGGTAGATTATGTGTTTATTATACTTATGAAAGCAACCCAAGCGATGGATGGGCAGATCCTGAAGTGCATAACGACCCACCCGCAAAACGCGAAGAAGCCTTGCGATTCGGGACAAATATTGTAGTGTGGGCATTAACTCATTAAAAAGTTAATAATTATGGATAATATAAACTATTATAAAAAAACTGAACAAAAGCTAAGTGCTACAAAAAGAAGAATGTATCTGCTTGATGCATTAGCGGGTTTGTTTATTGCAATTGGAACATTTGCATTAGCAACCACATTATTTTCTGCATTGGAGCATTTTGGAAATTTTTCATCAGCGGTGAGATTGATTTTTTATGGATTAATCTGGCTAAGCTTAATCGTACCATTTAGAATTTTTAGCGTACCATCGATATTGAAATTACTAGGTATCTCGAAAAGCATTCAATTTGATGAGCTTGCATTGCGGATTGGATGGTATTATCCCGATGTACAAGATAGATTATCAAATTCATTGCAATTAGTATCCCGAAGCAAATCGTTGCAGGGAATTTCACGCAGCTTAATAGAAGCTTCATTTCAAGAAGCATATAAAGCATCGGAAGGAAAGGATTTCAATGTTATAATAGATAAAAAGAAATTTCAAAGGTCTTTGCTATATATGATTGGTGCATTATTAGTGACAGTAGTGATTTTTGCAACGTCATCAAATTCTTTATTGTCAGCAATGAACCGCATACAAAATTGGAGCACATCATATACTCCACCCGCACCATACACATTAAAAATACAACCAAAATATCAAAAAATATTAAAAAATTCAAATGTGCGCATCACTGTTAAAGCAGATGGTGTTCCCCCTGAATCAATCAAATTATATGTTAAAGAAGAATCAAGCAATGAATATGATTCATATACATTACAATTAGATACATCAAACACATTTAATTATTATTTTACAAATATTAAATCTACGTTTGAATTTTATGCGGAAGCTGATTGGCTTGGTGAACCCGTTCGAACAGATACTGGCAAAATCGTCGTATATGATAAGCCTGAGATACGATCTATCAATGGTGAAGTGCATTTTCCATCATATACTCATTTAAGTCCTCGCCCAATTAATGAACAAAATGGGGATATTACAGCATTGCGCGGGTCTAATGTCTATTTTCAAATCACAGCGAACAAGGATTTGGGATCTGCAAAAATATACTTTTTGGATAATGCAAAGGATTCCACTTCAAAGCAAGATACCTCTATTATTCCACTTTTAGTAAATAAAAATATAGCATCTGGTTCAATGAAGATAACTAAATCAGGAAGCTACTATTTCAAAGTCTATGATAAGAATAATGAGGAAAATGAACAACCTGTTCAATATGGTGTAATTGTAATGCAAGATGAATATCCATCAGTGCGAGTAATTCAACCTATGTATAATGTGAAATTAACCGATGATGCTATTTTGCCAATGCAAATTGGTATAACAGATGATTATGGATTTTCATATTTAAAATTATATTATAGATTAGCATATTCGGAATTTTCTGAACCAGATAAAGAGTTTCGTTCCCTTAATATTCCAATAATTTATAATGGATTGAGTGTAGAAATACCGTTTGTATGGAATTTGAAGCAACTGGATATTGTACCAAATGATCGATATGAATTTTTTGTAGAAGTCGCAGATAATGATATAATATCAGGACCTAAGACTGCACGCTCGCAAGTATTGATAGCAATTTTGCCATCGCTTGAAGATGTATTAGCAGAAAACGAGTCAAAGCAAGAGAATATTCAACAAGATATAAACAAACTTATTCAAGAAGTATCAGATATTAAAAAGGATGCCGAGAGCTTGCAGCGCGATTTGCAGAAAAATCCAAATCAAAAGCAATTAACTTGGGAACAGCAGAAAAAAGCAGAAGATATATTAAAGCGTCAAGAGAACGTGATGCAAAAGATGGAGAATTTGCAAAAGCAATTGAGCCAATCAACGCAGGAAATGAATCAAAACAGATTAATATCGCAAGAGACATTGCAAAAATATTTGGAATTGCAAAAGCTTATGAAAGAAGTAAATTCACCTGAATTGCAAAAATTACAAAACAAAATCCAAGAAGCACTGAAGAACATCTCAAAAGAAGAGATGGAAAAAGCTTTAAAGAATTTTACTTTTAATGAGGAACAATTTAAGCAAAGTATCGAGAGGACAATGAAGATACTGCAACGGCTTCAATTGGAACAAAAAATAGATGCTCTCAATCGCCGAGCAGAAAAATTGCAGGAATCTCAAGAAGATTTGAAAAATCAAGCTAATCAAAAGAATCTTTCAAAAGAACAGCAGCAGGATATTGCAAAAAAACAGGAACAGTTGAAAAAAGAAGTCCAATCAATCGATAAGGAGCTTCAGGAAATTGAAAAATTAATGAATAAGCTTAAAGATGAAGATATGCCAAAAGCAGAGTTAAAAGATGCTGAGCAAGCTCTTCAAACCGACAACACTCAGGAACAAATGCAAGAAGCATCCGAACAGATGCAGAAAGGAAATCAAAATAAAGCATCAAATTCAATGCAAAAAGCTTCTCAAAATCTTGCAGATTTTAAACAAAAGATGCAGAAGCTTCGTGATGAAATGGCAAAACGGTCGTCAGAAGAAGCAATTCGACAAATGCAAAAGGCTGTATCAGATATGATGGAAGTATCTAAGGATCAAGAACAATTGCTTGAAAAATTATCAAAAATAGATTATAATTCTGCATTATTGCCTCAATTAGGTCAGGAGCAACAAGAAAATTTTGAAAATTTAATGCGGATAGCACAACGTCTTTCGGAATTGAGCGAGAAATCATTTGGTGTAACTCCACAAATGGCAGAAGAAATTTCATCAGCACTGCAAAATATGAACGAAGCAATGGAAAACTTCACAGATAGAAGAATTCCAAATATAACAAAGAGTCAAAAGGAAGCACTTGGAAATATCAATTCTGCGCTTTCTCAAATGCAACAGATGCTTTCACAAATGAAGCAATCAAATGGGAGCTGTCCCAATCCAGGGGGTAGCGGGCAACCTCAGCAAGGCTCAGGCGGAAGCAGTGGCTTCACTCAACGCTTGCAACAATTGGCTGCACAACAGCAAGCAATTAATGAAATGATGCGACAAATGATGGAAGGTAATGGGAAATATGGGCAAAATGGAAATATGTCTCCTGAAGCACAATCGCAGTATCAAAGATTGCAGATGGACCAGTCTCAAGCCCAAAAGACAGTAGAGCAAATGCTACAAGAACAAAAGCAATTCTCAACTCCTGAGGGACAAAAATTAAAGAATGAGCTCCAAGATTTGCAAAAAGAAATAAAAGAAAATATTGAGGATGTGAAGCAGAATGGAGTACGTCCCGAAGCTCTAAAGCGTCAGGAAAGAATAATGGTAAGATTGCTTGATTTATATAATTCTGCAAATGAAAGGGATTTTGAAAATAAGCGCGAATCACGTTCAGGCGGTGTATTTAATTTGCAAAGCCCCGATGAAATTGATTTCAGCAATCAGGAGACTCGCAAAGCAATTATAGATGATATTATGAAGCAATCGGAAAAAGATTATACAATTGATTATCGAAATTTAATCAAAACTTATTTTGAGCAATTAGATAAAAAAGCGCAATAAGTTATTAAATATTCATATTCTTGTTTTTATTTTCTAGAATAAATAATATCTTTTCAGCAATATATTCAGCTGTTATTGATGTCATACACTCGTGTGTCTTTATAGGGCAATGATTACTTCCGTGAATTTCGCAAGGACGACACTCCAACGATTCATTTTCGATAATTATATCATTTTCTCTAAATGGCGCAAAGCCAAATATAGGCGATGTTGGACCGAAAATTGTTACAACGGGTGTCCCAACTAAATCAGAAAAATGTGTGGGCGCAGAATCATTTGTTATAGTCAAATTGGCATATTTTAAAAATAGAATTGATTGAGATAAATTTGTTTTCCCTGTAATTGATTTACAATTTGTAGAATTTTGAATTTCATTGCATATATCCAAATCTTCTTTCCCCCCAATCAATACAATTTCATAATTTTTATCTTGTAAAATTGAGATGAGTTTTGAATAATTTTCGGGATTCCATCGTTTTGTTTTCCATACAGAACCAGGAGCAACAGCTATAATTTGGTTATTATTAGCTTTATTAGATTGATTAATTTCAATTTTTATATTATTTTCATTTAAAATCGATTGCAAAGCTTTAATATCATCATCCGAAAAAATTAGATTTGGATAAATATCCTCTTTCTTAAAATTTGAAAAATTTAATCCAAAAGGTTGAAGTAAAGAAAGCAAGCGATCTACTTCGTGCATTGCAGGGTGATAAACTACACGATAATTATAAGTTAGAATGCTATTAGAATTAATATTATATCCAATTTTTACAGGAGAATTGATTTTGTTTGTGAGCAGACTTGTACGAAAGGAACGATGAGGAACAATAATACAATCAATATCAAGCTTATTAATTTGTCTCGCAATTTGATTTATACCTTTCAATCCCTTGTGAGCATCTCGTTTATCAAACTCAATAACTTGCGATATTGATTTAGAAAGATGAACAATTGAAGCAGCATTTGGAATGGTAATGAAATATATCTCAGCATTTGGTAAAATCTGTTTGATAGCTTCAACAAGATAAAGAGTAAGCGTCACATCACCAAGAAATGCTGTTTGAATAATAAGAATACGATTAATATTTGAACTATCAATTGCTTTCTGCATTGGAATATTCTATTGTATGTTTCCAACGACGATGTTGCCAAACCCAATGGTCAGGATATTGCCTTATTTTCTGTTCAAGAAAATCCGCATATCTTCGTGTAAGTTCATAAATCCCTTCTTTAGTGTATTGCAAATCATCATATTTCAGCTCATACATTTCAACTTTATAAGTAAAATCTTTTTGGCGAATCATAAATGGCATAATAATGGGAACGCGGTATCGCAAAGCTAAACGTGCGGGTGCTTCATAAGTTGAAGTACATCTGCCGAAAAATGGGACGTAGACGTCTTTATCTTTTGAAGCACTCTGGTCGGCAAGAATTGCAAGTATTTCTTTATTTTGCAAGCTCTTAACGATTTCAAAAGCAGAATTATATGACGATATTAGCTTATTCCCAAAACGCATCCGCATTTTATTTAATATTTTATCAAGTTGTTTATTTGATTGAGGTTTTACGATTATTGTTGGTTTAATATCAAGATGCAAAGCTACAGATAGGGCAAGAAGTTCCCAATTTCCGAAATGAGCAGAAAGAAAGATAAGTCCTTTATTTTGGTTAATTAAAGATTTTGTCAAATCAGCATTTTCAATTGTTATTAAATAATTATATATTGATTTCTTGGAAATAAAAATAAAGGCAAACATTTCAGCAAACACAATTCCAAGATTAGCAAAGCTTTGTTTGGATGTTTTTTCAATCCAATCTTTCGATTTTTCGGGGAAAGCTTTATTGAGATTATCAAGAGTAATTTGTCTCCGTGAAGGAGATAATATCATTATCAAATATCCTAGCATTTTTCCAAAATATCCTCTAGCTTTTCGGGGAAGTATAGTAGCGATAAGACTAAGAAATAAAATGAAAATAGTGGAAAAAGTATTTATAAAAAACTTCATCGAAGCTGATTATTTTCAAGTTCATTTGGTTCCAAAAAATTTCTCTGTTTTACGTGAGAATTATACCAATCAGGATTATATGGTTCACCTTTAAGATTCGAATGTACAAGGATATAATTGCCATATCCGACCATATCAACAAAAATGAAATGAACACCACCTTGTATCTCTCCATAGAACCAATCCTCATAGGGGCGATTTTCTGCCTCTGCAGAATATCTATCTCGTTGAGTAGGCTCACCATATTTCAAATAAATACGGCCACGATCGGTGCTCCAACCTGGATTTTTATCCGTAAAAGTAAAATAAGTGTCTGCATAATTTATTCTTTCAAGATACTCTGCACGGTCCTCATTATAGAATGTTGTTGTATCTGAATCCCTTATCTTCCAAAATCGATATAGAAAACGTTGTCTTGCTTTGAGGTCTGTCAATTTCTTCCATTGATCGACTTCAAAGTTAGTTGCAATTGCTTTTGATTTCTTAAATTCTAATTCTGTTTGGTCGTAAGTTAGTGTCGCAAATTCGCTCATTTCAAATAATTGGTCTTCAGTAAATCCTGAATAATTCACTAACTTAGAATTTTTATTAAAATAATAAAATTTTTTTACTTGATTATCATAAATAATATTTTCATCTTGAGAATCCTGTAAAGAAACTTTTAAATAATATATACCAGTATTTAGAAGATCGAGAGGAATTGTGAAAATTTCAGAAATTGCATCACTCTTGGGTGTGATATTAATGGAAGATTTATTGACTTCCCGTTGAGCACCATCAAGGATTGTGAAGTTTATTTTAAGTGAGTTTGGAGATATCGTCTTTGCATTATAAATTTCAAAATATAAATGCAAATTTGGTTCATCAGAATTATATTCGCCTGTAACATTTGGTAGCACATAACAATTACCCTTGATAAAGGACTGTCCTGTATTTTGATTGACTTTAGAAGCTTCCTCAACGGTTTGAGCAAATTCTATCGAAGATAGAGAAATAGATTTTTCTGAGAAATTTTTAATCACAAGCGATGCTTTATCGATTGAATGATTATCGAGATTTTTATCATCATAAGCAGTTGTTGAAATTCTATACTCAGCAGGTGTCAGAAGAATCTTTTTTACACCGTATAAATTGTAGATATTAATTGTATCGTTTATAGGTTTTGTATTTGTATGTTTCCAACTCAGTTCTTTTTTCTGGCCATTATTTAAATTTTCAAATAGTATAGAAATATTAAGAACACCAACTTGTTCGGTATCAATACACTGATATGTTAGATTAGAATCTATAAATGAATAGTAAATTTCCAGCAATAATGTATCCTTATTATATTTGAATAAAGCAAAATCGTAATTAATATCGATATTGCTTGAAAATAAAGGTATTATTGAAAAAATACACACAATAAATATAGTATAGAATTTTTTCATTTATTAATTTTAAAAAAACAATAAAATAATCGAACAAAAAGAATAATTATTTTAATTAATAGATATAATAATAAATAAAAAAAGGGGAGGTAAAAATTGCCTCCCCTAAATATTAATTCATTATTGCAAAGACAGAGCTATTGTAAAGCGATTGACAAGCCCGAGGTTAAATGTTGGAGTGATTGCATAATCGAATCTACCACCAAAACCGGGGCCATCGTATTTGACACCAATACCCGCAGAAAATCCTGTCTCGTCATGGCCGAATGTATAACCACCTCGTAATGATACAATATCACCATAAGTATATTCGATACCTAATCCATATTGCTCGGGAACATCGGAGTATGTAGTAAAGTCAAATGCTGCAGAAAGAGAATGTTTATCGACCTTCCAAACTGTAGAAGACAAACCAGCTCTAAATATCAAAGGATAAGAATAACTATTTGAAATATACTCAACTTCTAATGGGTTAGCATCCATCGCTGTATATAATTTCTTGACATCTCTTAAAGATTGTCCGCTATAGGTAGCTTCTGACCCTAAATTATGAATTGAAAATCCAATTTTAATTCCAAGAAATCGAGTATCATACATAGTTCCAATATCAAAAGCAAATCCCGTTGATGAGACATTATAGATTGAATTACTGATATATTTAGCAGTTACTCCAAAAGAAAATTGCTCAGTCAAGAATCCGCTAAATGACACTCCTGCAGCAAGATCGGAATTTTGATATTTAGTACTCAAACCTTCGGGATACGCAGTTGTAGTAACTTGTATATCTCCACTGGATAATGAGATTAAATGAGCAGCAAAAGTAAAATCATTTCCTAATCCATAAGAAACCGCAGCGAAATTATGAGTATAACCTGCAAACCACTGTAAATATGAGAATTCAGCAGCTAAACCATGTTGATATGCAAGCCCCGCGGGGTTCCAATAAATCGAGCTTAAATCATTTACCACAGAACTGAAAGCAGACATCCCGCTACCACGTGCACCAATTGGTATTTTCAAAAATTGAGAGCCTGCAATCCCTACCTTATTATTGCCACCACTTGATGTGGCGGTCGATGTCTCCCCTATGGATAAAGCAAAATTTGTGGTCAATATAATTAGACCAAAAACTACAATTAAATTTTTTATATTTTTCATATTGTTATTCCTTTAGTTTATTCTTGAGGTATTAATCTGAAACCACCAACTACAACTGAGAAGTTCCTAACTGCCTGTGCACCATCCTCCGAAGTAATTAATGCAACAAATGCTTGACTTTGCACCCTGATACCGTTCGTAGATAGCAAATCCCATACTTCCATAAATTCGCTATCTTTCATTGATGATGTCGTCTCATCGTGATTAATTGTTCTAATCAAATCGCCTGAGACAGTATAAATATCTATTGTGCATTTCTTTGGTAATTTAGTAAAGTAAATCTTAGAATCATAGGGAGACCGAGTGCCTTCGTGTGCTATGAAATATGGATTTGGTACAACTTGCACATTTTGAAGCAACTTATCAGTATATGTACCGTCATTTCCTTTAGGATTATTCAGACGGAATATCACTTTCGCACCTGGCATAGGCATACCAAGTGCTCCACCTAATGTACGGAGAGTAATTTTATCACCTGGTTTAAAATCATTTCCATAAACATAATTTTTTGCTCTTGTCCATCTTGGACCTGTATTGAACATACGTCCAGAATTTGCATAATCAAGTGCAAATTGAATACCTCCGATATTTAATATATGAGTGAAATCAAGAGTGTCTTTGCCATCAATAGAAAATCCAGACAAATAATATCTGTTTTGTCTATCCATATAGAACCTTGCACCACCATCATTTGCTGAACTAATAAAAGGTTCATAATTTGGACGAGCAGCTTGCCTTTGCAATCTAATCTCCGTTGTATTTCTCATATTTACCCAACCATAGACGCCAATATTAAATTTTCCGATGAATTGATTAGTCTGTGGATTTAATCTATCTATACCCTGATAGCCTAAATTACGTGGGTCTGGATAAAATCTCTGGGGGAACAAATTTTTAATTACTGTGTTCATCCTTAAATATCCATAATTTGTATCCGTCCCAATTGGTAAATACATTGGTTCAAGGTCAGTAATTCCTTTAACAACAACAGAATCATACGAATCTAATACAATAGGTCTCTTGTATGTTAATGTATTTTTTACTTTTACATTCAAATAATTCACAATGAATTTATTATTATATGGATGATCCGGAGGATTAGCTCCCCAAACTACATCGAGAGTATCGGTGCCACCCGGTAGAAACTCAACTTCATATATGCCCGGTCCATTATTGAAACTACCATATCCTATTGTATATGAATCAAAATCCAAACCTACAGGTTGAGTTGACATAATATTATCTGTATTTGAAATTGGTCCTGTGTCATCAATAAAATTAACAACCGTGGAAACATCCATACCTTCAGGTTTTCCTGTTTCTATTGTTAAAGAATCAGGTCGATAGCGGCCACCCCATTGCTGCATTGTAAAATCAAAGCTAAATCCAATTGTGCCATAAGCAGGTGGCAATGTTGCTAATGCATAGCAATAACCTGGATCACGAAAATCACCTGAAGTAAATGAACCTGATCGTGTTATAATATCCTTATTATTCTTTAATCCAAAAGTAATTTGCTCATGGGTTACTGTATCAGTAATAACAGTATCAGAAATTACATAAGAGCAACTATTTTCTGTAAATAAACCGCGGAATTCTCCACTGCAAGGAACAATTTCAAAATTCATCAATCCATCATATAGAACTTTATCTGTCGTTAAATCTCTCAATACAGCTCTGCGTTGATATAATCCAAATTTTATTGTATCGGCTCTGCCTTGGAAATTAAATGAATATTGGTTCCAATAAGGATCAAAAGTTAGTTCAATGTCATGTCCTGCAAAATTCTGCAACGCCCTATCTCTATCAATAGCATACATCTTGAAATTAAATAGTCCACCAAGTTTCAGAGAATCCTCAGGCGAAATAATAGTTTGAAATATAGGATCTTCTGAAACAGTATTTGCCGATGGTTTCACGCTAGTTATATTTGGCAATCCAATAAATGCATCATTAACCTTAGAAGGTGTCCTTTGAACATAATCACCTTCATCAAATGCAAGCACTTTATAATAGTAATCAATATTATTAACTAACTGCTCAGATTTTGTTGGATCAGCATCAACCTGGATATATCCATCTGCAACTTTATCATCGCCTATATCAGTAAATGTTCGATTGTTTGTTAGTTCTTTTACATAAGGAATTATAACTTCTTTTTGGGCAGGATCAGATTGTTCAAAATCGGGAAAATCAATTGTCACCCAACCATTTTGGATATATTTATATAATTCTTGGAGAACAATTTTATATTTAGTTGTATCTTTCAATGTGTTATTAAGATTATCATAAGTCAAAATGTCAATTATGTAGCCAGTTGGTGATAAAGTTGATTTCCGAAGTGTAGATAATTGATAAACAGTATCAATTGTGGTCCTAATAGTATCAAGTTTTCCGAAATTTTCTTCAACGTGCCACTGTCCAACCATTCCATCTTTAAATGGGAGATTATTAATATAATTTGGATCGGCAGCAATTGTATTTTCTTTGTAAAATATTCTATTATAAGGCATAAATGCTTTTTTAAGATGAACAACACCTAGCATAACACTATCAATAAGCTTAATTCCTGTACCAACATCGGGGAGAATTTGCATTGAAGTATCCATTTTGACACCGCTTTCTTGTAATAACTTATAATAATAAGGTCCCCAGGGCTTACTATATAAAGAAGTATCTATGTCAACTATATATGGTGTTGCTGTAAGAATATCTCCACTTTTAGTCAGAAGATTTGCCACAATAATTCCNCGAGGTACACGAATGACACGTAAAGCAAGAGAATCGAGAATTTTNCCAACAGAATTCATCACGGGTCCTACAATTCTCAATGAATCNATATAGGGCATTAAAGCATTATTAGGATCTGTTCCTGCTTTATTTACTGATTTATAGAATGGAGTAGGAATTCGATATTGTGCGATCATTTTCCATCCAAAAGGTCCCTTTCCTCCTGGATAAAGACCTCCACCTTTTATATTATTGACATCAAAAGTATCTAAGTCTACACGGCGAGCTCTATATATCTTAAAGCCCATAAAATCAAGGCCCTTCTCGTATATATCTTTTGAAAGTTCAGCAGTGCTATCCCATTGAATTGAGACAGAATGATTAAAACCGCTCTGTCTATAAATAACACTTCTATCGGGAGGTGTAGGTGTCCGGAAATTGTTATCATAGACTTCCTGAGCAAATTTATCTTTGAAAACAAGTTCTTGCATATCTTCAAAAGAGCCATCTGCGTTAGCACCTTTTGTAGGTACTGCAAGCATCATACCAACGACAACACGCGCTGTATCATTTGGCTTCATATTAAAGGGACCGGTAGCCATTAAAAATCGTTTATCACCAGGACCAGTATCGCCATCTTTTACAGCTGCAGACATAAAATTGTATCTATCTTCTGCTTCAATCTTATCTTCTGAAATTGGCCAGTTCCTAAATGTCACCAAACCAATCTGTTCTGAGTTTGAAAATACTCGCTTATCATGACGTATATATCTAGATGAATCAACTGCTGGTGACTCAAGAAAATCAAATCCTAAATAACCAAAACCTTGATTAGCTTCGCCTCTATCGGAATTCGACCATTGAACTGCAAGGTTAAGTGTGTCCTCTTTATCATAGAACCGCACTCTATCATTTGATGCACCTAACGAATAGTTTGGATACGCAGCAATATCAATATCCATAACAGGGGCAACCCATACTTCTTGAAGGATATCAGAAGATTTATTGATAATATTATATGATATGAAGATAAAATCTCTATAATCACCAAATCCCCAAGAGTAGATTGTTTGCTCAACTTGAAGACGAAGTGGGTAGCCCTCGCTTTTCATTTTCCCTGCACCTGGTTCAAAAAAATTCAGGTCAGTATCTTTATAAGTTGCAAAAATATCTTCACCTGATATAAATGCTGGACCTTTTGGGAAAATTGATTTATATCTTGTTGTAGAATCATAAATATAGTGGCCAAAATACCTGTTTTGTTTTAGGGTATCGTTTTGAGAATCGTCCCAAATTGGCCAATTACCTTTGTCACTAGTTGATAATGGAGTTCCATCTGTACGGAAATCGACCGAAAAGAATGTACGATAACGATATATATCTGTTTGGTCAACTAAATCTCCATCATCAATTCTGCCAGGGACAAACCAAGATCTTCCCGAATTTGGATTATAGGAAACTTCAACATATTTTTTTAAATCAGTTGGGTCAGTGGATCCTGGTCTTACTTTTTTTGCACCAATCCAAATACCACCACCAAAAATATATTGATTTGTGGAACCACGTGGCCAAAAACCGCCACCTGTATTATGTGCAATATCTAAACCAAATATCCCATAATTCGAGGTATAAAAATCAATATTACTGACTGTATTTTTTTGTACATCGAACACACTTGTATAAGATTTTGAAAGCATTTGATTAGTACTGCTTTCTTTCTTGTTCTGTTTATTTTCAGGTGCAATATCAGCCCTTATATTTAAACAACTTATAAGAATGAACAAAATTGTTAATGTTAATATATTTGTTTTTTTCATATACTATACCTATTCAAATTAAAATTTAATCATAAAACCAAAATAAATAGTTCGAGGAGCCATATAATTCCCAAGGAATGACAAAGCATCTTTTGCATAACGCATATATGCTTCATATTTTTCAGCTTGGGTAACAGTTCCATTTTGATCAAGATCTGCGTTTGCATTATAGAATCTATTTCCATAAATATCATATTGGTCAGACCTGAAAGAAGCAGCATTATCAAAGCTTGCTTCCTTATACCAAGTAACACTGCTAAAATCACCTATCTGACGTTGCAGAGTTACACCATTATCAACAGCATCGCCAGTTGTAGAATAAACTCCTACAACAGCTCTACGATTAAGAATATTATAAATATCAAAGAAGAATTCGATAGATGTATTCCCTAATGATTTTCCAAAGATATTCCGTAAATATATTTCCTTAGAAATTCTCGAATCCACTGTCCAGTAAGAGGGCTGGCGCTCTGCATTAATTTCACCAATGATATTACCATTTTTATCCGTTTTTGTATATGGGTAGCCGCTTCTATAGACTCCTGTGAAATTTATCTGAGCATTTTGGAGAGGTTTCACCTTGAATATTGATGGTCCCTCGTCATTGCCCCAAACAAATGTTAAATAACCTTTTACATAATGTCGAACATCCCAGGGTTGTGGAAATGGTGCTAATGGAAATGCCATTCTTCCTGAATATGGATCATAAGATACCATATAATTTGAACTTGGGTCAGGGGCAGTTCCTGTTACATAAGATAAAGTATAATTCAAGACTAATGCAATATGATCATTTGTTGGATTCTTCCTGAATTCCACCTCTACGCCACGAGAATTGCCAAATTCTGCAACAGTATATTGATAGTAAGGCGTTGGAATAGATGGAACATAGGCAAGGCCAAGTTGATTGTACATATCTTTATAATAGGTGGTCACTCCAAGTGCCATATTATCGCCAATTTGCTGATTATAGCTCACCTGATATTCATTTGTACGCTGAGCTTCCATATTTGGATTGCCCAGTAAGTTATTACCCCGTAAAACATCGACCGCAAAATTGTCATATAAATATTGATATGATGGAGTTTTGAAATACAATCCATACGATAATGATAATACAGACTTATCAGTAATAGGATAAGCAATATTTATTCGTGGGCTGATTTGATATTTTATGCTTGCATCTGCAAAACCTGTATCAGAGCGGATGGATACAAAAGTTTTAGAAGGTAACCTATATTGAGAGTTAGGTGCAAATAAATCTAAGCGTAAGCCAGGTGTAAATATAATCCCCTTATAAGAAATTTTGTCCTGTGCATATAAGGCAAATTGGGTTGGTTTGAAAGGTTTGCTCGTTTTATCATAAATTTCTTTATTATCAGCATAAATATTTCCACCGTATTTATCTGTGAATAAATCAAAGAATGGATTACCATCCCACGGCATTAGATTATAATGCCTATGCAATTCAAAGAGTTGCAATTGAAATCCTGTTTTAAATAAGTGCGAAAATTCACTTCCTGTCTTGAAGGAATTTGTATAATTTCCATCTATTTGCCAATAATATTGGTCGCGAAATTCTAAACCTCCTTGATTTCCATGAGTTGCGAATATCCCTTGAACTCCATAGGGATTATTAGTACCAGCATAAGCTGCACCTTCATAATATCCTGTTAAAGTATTCCTTACAGGGAAATCGCCAAGCAAGTAGCCATCGCTTGTATATTGCAAAGCTGTCCATGTTGTAAATTGATCCAGAATTTTATCCCCTACAATACGGCCGTCTTGCATTGTTCCTGGAACTAATGTTTTACCATCAAACACATATTTATCCTGTGGTTTCATTATATCAAATCCTGTGAAGAAATTAGGGTCATCAAAATTTCCCCGACGTCCTACTTGGTCAGTATTTACATTATATGAAATAGTAAAATCATAGAAACTTGATGCTGTTAATGTATGGTTTATTCTACCTAAGAATTTATAATTATATTGATTTCCAACATATTGTTTTGCAAAATTCTCAGGCACGCCATTTAAAGTTCCATCAGGTTTTACACCTTGAGTAGTATCATACAACCATCCCCAGCCACCAAGTTCGTGTGATCCTATCCCATATTCAGTACCAAGAATTAAACCAATATCGCTTGATAATTGGAATCTTAATCTAAGGGAAATGTTTTTCACCCACGATCTTTGATTATCTAATTGCCCAAGATTATTTCCTGCGGGGTCATAAATTTCGTAACTTGCATTCCTATATTTATCAGTTTCACTTCTTGCGGCAATATAAAAAGTAGAATTCTTTAAAAAAGATATTGGCAGCGGTCCTCCGACACCAAAATCAAAAGTATTCTGTCCTGGTCCTTGCAATTTTGCACCTTCACCCGTTAATACAGGTACTAATTTTGTATCCTGTTTTACAATTTGCAAACCGTGTGCTTGCCGCCCCCAAAGTCCCGGAACATCTGTACGGTATCTAAACAAACCTTCATAACGGTCCGTTCTTCCTGTTTTCAAAACATTATTAACCACACCGCCCTGAGATTCTCCATATTCTGCTGAAAAGCCACCTGTAAGTACCTGCACTTCCTCAACAGCATAAGCTGATACCATTGGATAGAATCGTGTTCCGCCAAGGCCCATATCGCCTGTAAAACGATTTGTTATATCCAAACCATCAACTCTAATCTGTGTTTCTGATGACCTTGTGCCTCTAATATTGAACCCATCACCTGCATCACGAACTCCCGCGCTAAGACTGACAATTGAATTTATGCCCTCACGTGATGTAGTTGTGATTTCATCACCTGCGAAGGTTGTTTGTTTTCCAACTGCATCTTTACTTACTAAGGGACGTTCAGCAGTTATGACAACAGTTTCCTTCATAATTGCTTCGTCTTCGAGAACGGCTGAAACTTCTGTTGTCTCATCGGCAGATATTCTGACTTTTTTAATAACTGTCCTTTTTCCAACAGCACGAAATTCAATTTCGTACTCGCCTGCCACTATATTTGCTATCGTAAATTCCCCATTCTTATCACGGACATTCACTCCACGTGTTGTACCTTTGACAAGGACAGTTGCACCAACAACTCCTTTGCCTTCGGAATCGACAACCTTGCCGTGAAGTACTCCATAGATACTTGCATAGCTCAAGATCGGGAAAAATAACGAGAGAAATAAGCTTAATAGTATGATTTTTTTTGTCATTATTAATTAACCTTATTTATTTAATAATACTTAATATCTTCGTTGTAGTTTTATCTCCACATCTTAAAGTAATATAATATGATCCTGAAAGTAGATCTTTTGTATCAATATTGAAAGAATAAACTCCCTCTGATTGAACACCTGAAAATACATTTAGCAATTTCTTTCCAAGCAAATCATAAATCGCAATATCAATATTTACTATACCTTTTACTGTGTATTCCAATGTAGTAATGTTCTGCGAGGGATTTGGAAAGATGCTATTTATAGTTGTATTTGCTGCTACTGGTTCATTTTCATTAATACCCAAAACTGCATTAAAATGAGCAATTTGAACTTCTTGTTTACGCAAATATTGTCTCTGAGCAAGTAGATATTCACTTGTACCGGGAACTTCATTATTAGCTGGGTCAAAAATTGTTTGAAGTTTTAATATTGGAATATCAACTAAATCATTTGGAACAATTGGTGCAATATGAGTTTGTCTATCATATTCATCACTTTGCGTTAAATTTTTAGGTGTTTGCCAACCTGTTCCTTGTGAAAGATCCTTTACAGTATAGAATACATCGCTTGTGGCAAATTGATATGTACTATCTGTAACCCAAGTTACATTTACTAAATCTACCCATTTAAGGAATAATTTAGATTCATCAGCTGTTTTTGCAAGCTCGAGTTCAAGATAAGTGGGATTCGCAAAAGGAGTTAAATTTTCATCTACGACATTTAAATAAAGGCCCGAAAAATCTGCGACTTTTGAAATAGACCAGCTTTGAGTTGCAGCTGTATATTTTACTTCAACTATTTGATTAATCAAATCGTAGAAAACTTTATTAGAATTAAATTCTCTAAAATGCCCAATAAAATATACATCACCATTAGAAAGAACAGCAAATCCTTCTGAATCATAAAGAATTCCCGCACTATCACGTTCAATTCCAAGAGATTCTGTATAATCTTGTACAATACTCGGCGGCATTATTACAAATGGTTGCCAACTTTCTCCATTATCTGTCGATATTGAAAATCCAAATTTTGCTTTTTCAACATCAGGAATGACTTTAAAATTGCCTAAAACACCGAGGTACAATGGGGAGTTAGGATTAGTATTAAGTGGGCGCAAGCCAACAATTTCATTTGGTCTTGAATTCGTATCGCTGACAGGATAAAAGAAGGAAGATTTCCAAGCATCGGGTATGGAAGTCTCGACATCTTGCATATCAATGACTTTTCGCAATCCAATATTTCCATAATCTGATAAATCTTTTGATAAAGGAGTGATGGCACTTGCTGTATTAATTATTAAATGATCACCAGCATCGGTATAGCCATGTACGACAGCATCGCTTAGTCCCCAATTATATACCATACCATTTGCAATACATTTTGGAGAACCAATAACAGTGATATCACCCTCTTCCGTCCATAAGCCCGTAACTTGACCAAGCCAACTATTTGTTGACTCATTAACCAAGGATCCTGAAAATGCCACTGCAAATACATCATCATACAAAAAAGTTGAACAGCTGGGGTATCTTCCACTTCCTATTTGACTTTCGATTTCGTCATAAACTAAATATTTCGGTTGCCACGTATATCCATTATCTTTTGAGATTCTTAGAAATAGATTATTCTTTGAATTTAATCTAGTCCAACCTGCATCGGTAACTTCTTTTGACCCCCTTTTAATAGTAATTAAATAATTATTTGAAGGGTCAAAAACAAATGGGGTTGCTGCCGAAGACCCACAATAAGAAAGTGAATTAGCAAGGCTATCAAAAACTGTGAAATTTGTTTCAAGTAATCGATCGGCTGGTTTAGCAAATACTTTTTGCCAATTATAATCCTTAAGATCGACTTCTTTCGCCTGTCGTACCCCTTGAAGAAAATGATTAATGGGAGGTACTTCCTCACATAACAATAAACTTGTGCATCCAACTAAAAAGAATGCAACAATTATGTTTTTGTAAAATTTCATAGAAAACTCCATAAATTATAAAATTCATATTTTTAAGATTTTCAAATTAACAATTATTTAACAAATATTACTAATTTCAAAATTCAAAATGAACTCCATAAATCAAAGAAATTGTTGAACCAATCTTGCCATTTGTTTCAGAATTATAACTTTTCCCTAAAAGTAATTTTGATTCGCCACCCACTGTAAGGTTTATAGAATTAGATATATTATAATTAGCAAACAACTTTAAATTACCTATTAATCCATTTCCATCATATCCTGCCCCTAACCTTGAGGATAAAGTAATATTATTATATTTAATCAAATTTCTTTCATAAAACAAGCCCGCCCATATTATTGTTTGCTCATAATTCTCTTTTCCCGGTGTTCGGATTAGAAACTCTGTGCCTCCACTATTTACTGATGAGCCAAATTCGTCTCTTGAACTTGATTTTATCTCAAGATATTTATCTTTATCCATACCAATTTGAAAATATCCTGTTTCAAGACCGATTTTTGATTTTGTATTTAAATTGTACGCAACACTTTGAGTAAATGAAGAAATTACAGAACGGGATTTATTCACACCAAATATAGCAATATCACTACCTAAAAAAGAATTCAGTTCCACTTGTTCCGATTTTGCAATGTTAGAAATTGCATTTAAAACACTTACGTTAAAATTTTTTATTTGCTGATTATTAAAATTTGAACTTTCATTTGGGATATTTTTGGTTATTTGATTACTTACGAAAAATGAATAGTCTAATTTCAAATTATTTTCTTGAATATTTTGAGCAAATTGTGTCTCATTCATATAATTATTAGGGGATAGCGGCATTTTAATGGTATTATTATGGTTTGATCTGAAATTTACATTTAACTTAGCACTTTCATTTACTTTTGAATATGTTTTTATCAGTTTATTTCTTTGATTATTTTTTATAATTGTCTTCTTTCCAATTTTTGAATTATTATCAGAAAGCAAACTCGAGATTGGGGCTTTTTCATTATTATTATTGATTGACTCTGTCGATTTCCCTTCTTTATGCTCTTTAATTAGATTATGAACTGGATTATTGATACTTGAAAACATAAGAATCAGTATAATTCCAAGTACTGAAGCAAATTTAAACTGGTTTGATTTTTTCTTTCGTGCTAATCTCCTCTTATTATCTACAATAATTTTATTTTTGATTTCATTTTGGACATTCTCGAAGAATTCCTCAGGATAATCGATTTCATTTACATCATTTTTGATTTCAAAATCAAGATTGAGCAAAGCATTATAATCTCGCTTCAATGATGGATCTTCCTCAATCATTTTACGCAAGATGGCATCTTCTTCTCGAGTTATTGTGCCATCAATATATTTAAATATTAATTCAGTTAGATTCATTTAGTTCTTTCACAAGTGGTGCAAGTAATTCTTTTAGTTTAAGTCGAGCGCGATGAACTCTGACGAGTGCTGTATTTTTGTCAATTTTCAAAATTTCAGCAATGCTTTCATAAGTCAAATCTTCATAATCTCTAAGAATTAATGCTTCCCGTAGCAAAATTGGTAATAATTGGATTTTTTCGTTTATTGCTTCTTTCATTCCAATATTCAAATATCCTCGTGGTTTAAATCCATAATCATCATTACCAATTTTAACTTGTCTTTTCTGCTTGCGAAGATAATTAATGCAAGTATTATGTGCAATTGTATATAACCAATTATGAAAAGTCTCGGGCTTGATATCTGTTCTGTGTTCATAAGCTTTCAAAAATGACTCATGGAAACAATCCTTAGCAAGTTCCTCATCTCCAAGCATTTTAAAGCATAAACGATAGATCATATTTTTAAATCGATTATATAGAAATTCAAAAGCTTCGGCATCCCCATCCTTGAACATTTTGGCTGCTTCAATAATTTTTTCTTGCTCGCTATTTTCATCGCCTTTTTTCATTCTCGAACTTCATCTCAAATATATATACAATTTCGCAACTTGATTTATTACAAATTTAGTTATTTTTTTTTTAAAAATACAATATTTATTGTATTATTTCTTTATTATTAAAAAATAATTTATAAAATAATTATATTTATATAATTTTTATTATTTTTTTATTAATTTTGATTTTATGAAAAAGGCAATTTTTATATTTTCCATTTTTCTCTTGTCAGCTGTAGTTGTTTTATTTGCTACTGATAGTTATTTAAGGTCCTTTCGTGCAACTTCTCAAAATACGGACATAATAGTTGAATGGGAAACAACAAACGAATCGCAAATTAAAAATTTCGACATCGAGCGGACTTCAAATAATCAAAATTTCCAGAAAATTAAAACTCTTGACGCTAAAGGAAAACCCAGCTCATATCGTTTTGTTGATGAAGAAGCATTTTTAAAAAATGGAGATAATTCCACAACCCAAAGTGCCAAAATATATTCATATCGATTAAAAATTAACTTCTCTGATGGAAATGGAAATTATTCAGAGCAAATTTCTGTGACACATCAAACAAGTGGTATCCGACGAACTTGGGGAATGATAAAGGAACTTTTCAGATAATCGATATTTTTAATCGGTATTTTTCTTCCCTTTTTTATTATTTTTGCTTTATTACTTATTGCTAAAAATGAAATTTTGCAAATTTTATCTTTTTTTCTTTATTATTCCATTTATTGCAAATGCAAAAGTTCAGAACTTCGATACACTTGCAAATGATAATAAATGCTTAACCTTCCAAATTAAAGATACAAAAAATAAAATCCTTAAAAATATTTATTATGATAACTCAGGGCGTCCAATCAATCAAAAAACATTTCCATCACCTTCAGGGTTGTTTTTGATACATTATGATACATCTGGTGTTCATTCAGTAGATCTGACTGACAATAATTATAATGGTATCCCTGATTTCGTTGATTCTATTGCATATTATTGCGATTACGTACATCAAAAGGAAGTTATCGAATTCGGTTTTCTCTCCCCTATTGGAGATAGCTCAAATGGAGGAAGCGATGCTTATGATGTTTATCTTCAAAATATTGGTGATAGAGATCTATATCCCGATTCAAATGGTGTCAAGGATAATGGCGGAGCGTATGGTTTCACACAATCCGAACTTAAAATTAGCTCAGATCAAGGATATACAAAAACTATTTCATTTATAATTATTGACAATGATTTTTCTCCAAAAGATTCTATGCTTACGGTTGATAATAAATTGCTCCAAGCCTTTAGAGTGTTCGGATATGATGGTGCAAAGGTCACAATTGCTCATGAATTTCACCACGCAATACAAATGCGTTATGGAGTTGATGAATATACCGGTGCTTTACTATCAGAAATGTCGAGTGTAATGATGGAAATGACACTTTATCCAGAAATCCAAGATTATATGCAATATGTACGTAGTTTATTCAAATATCCCTCAAAATATCCATTCAGCAAACCTACTTCCGATGTGGGCTATCGCTACGGCATTTTTACGTATTTTTTACAAAAAAGATTTGGAATGGATGCAATTAAAAAAATTTGGGAAATCACAGGAAATGGCACACCCTCATACAAAGCAATAAATATGGCACTTCAAAGTTACAATTCATCTTTGAACAAAGCTTGGAAAGAATTTATCAAAAGCCTTTACTATACTAATTCCAGAGGTAAGGAAAACCCATACTTTGAAAGTGCAAGTCAAATGCCCGAATTTTCAGTACGTAATGAAATGATTTTTTCTCCCCCCTCTGCATCCTATTCGGGTGAATTATTACAATATGAAATACGAATGGATAGGACAATTATAAATAATCCTCTTCCATTAAGCAACGACACATTGATCGCAATTTCGTCAAGTTATGATACAAATGCACTTTTCAATCAAAATACATATTATGATAATTTTAATGCGTCAATTTGTACCGATAATGTGCCAAATTCTATTCCAATTTTTGACCATTCACCACGCAAAAAATACTTTTCTCTGACAAGTATTCATAATACTATCGAAGCGGAATTGATTGAAATAATCGCCGATAAAACTTACGCAATCGATTATGCATACCCCAGCCCCTTCCGATATAGTGATGATGAAATATTGTATTTTCCTGCTCCTGAAAATATAGAAATTGATAAAACAATTAATTTAAGAATTTATAATTCAGCATTGAAAGAAATACTCAATTTAGATCTTCCTGTCTCATCAATTAATAAAAAAAGAGTAATAGCTTTCAATTTAAAAAATTCATTTAAACAATCAGATCTTGAAACGGGTGTATATATTTATGAAATCCAAGCAAATGGGGAGCAAAAAGTCGGTAAGATTGCTATAATAAAGTAACGAATTGGTTAATTATTATTGATTTTAATATTATTAAGAGATTAATATATAAATACCAAAAGTACACCCGGAGGGATTCGAACCCCCAACCACTTGATCCGTAGTCAAGTACTCTATCCAATTGAGCCACGGGTGCAGCAATAAAATTTTATTCTATTTTCAGTTCAAGCTCGGAGAGAGTTTCTTTACATAATGAGCAAGCTTGGATTTTTTATTTGCAGCGTTATTTTTATGAATGACACCACGTCTTGCAGTTTTATCTATAACGCTCATTGCCTTCCGTAAATTCTCTTGAGCTTCCTCATAATTCTTTGATTCCCGTACAGAACGTATTGCCATTTTCATTATTCTTTTATATTTTCTATTATAGATTCTCGCTTTTTGAGATTGGCGAATTCTCTTTTTTGCTGACCTATGATGAGCCATCTAATTTTCCTTTTTTTTATTTATATAACTTACAAAATTATGAATTTTTTCATAAATATTTATCTTACTAACGAATAATAATCATGATGTGTATCAGTTGTCATTTGTATCACTCCTGCCCTAACTAATCGAATTAGCAACCTTCCCGCCCGTCGTCTCGAAATATTTACCAATTCGGCATATTCCTGCACTGATATTCTTTCATTAGTCTCTAAATATTGAAATAATCGCTGTTCCTTATCCCCAATCCCTAAACGTAAGGGTTTACCATCCGTTTGAGATTTCAGTAATCGTTTCATCTCGCTACTTGCAGGTACAGAATTTTCCCCCACACGTATAAATACTTGTCGGTATTCCTTACCATCTACTTCATCTATTAATACAGCTTGATATGGCTTGCGATTTCCTTCCTTGATTGCAACGACCATCACATCTTTTCTCTCTATTTCAATTATTTCAATTTCGGGTATTATCTCGGGTTCAATTGAAAATTTGCACGCTCTTTCCACAATATCAGCCTCGCTCTTCTCACTTTTTATTCCAACTATCGATTTATCATCATCAACTCCTATAAATATATATCCACCTTTTGTGTTTGCAAATGCACAAATTTCTTTTGCTATTTTTTCGGGTGTTTTTAGTTTTCGTTTGAATTCAATTGAGGTTCCCTCGCCTTCCTCAATCATTTTTAATACTTCTTGGATATACATTGTAAAGAGCGTAATTTTAATATTCTAAAATACGAAAATATACAAAACGAATTGTTAAAAAGAATAAATATCCTTGTTAGTTATCTCAGATAGTTAAAATTCCATCTTTTGACGGAATGGGTTCCCCACTTCGTTCGGAATGACAAATATTTTTGAGTTCTAGCTATTTTATAATAGTTATCTTACAAATACTATCCACAAGCTTTATATCACTTGCTCCATTTAATCGAAATATAACTATATTTTCCTCACTCTCATCAGCCATTGGTGTATAGGATATTTGCAAATTATATGTAGAATTGCGATTGACTTGAATTGGAAATGAATTAAGAATTGAAAAACTTTTAGTTCCATTTGGAAAATATGCATTTGTGATAGTAATATTTGATTCGCTTGTGTTATGAATTAATATACTCTGAATGCTTGGATTATTTCCTTCAAATGCCACATTATCAAAATAGAAATTCGGCACTTTAGCTTCCATCAAACAAAATGGATAAAGTAAATCTGCAAAAAGAAGCGTATCCAAATAATAACCAGCATTTTTTGCATTAAATGAAATATTTATCTGAGCTTTGGAATTTTCGCTCCCTTTAGGCTCCAAAATGGTAGGAACCACTTTATCAATTATTGTAAATCCATTCTTATTGAAATATAAATTATAATCCCAAATTATATATACCTTGTCAAGATTATTTTCTACACTGATAGAAAAAAATGCTTGCGAATCGGGATGTACAAATCCGAGATCGATATAAGAAGGATTTGCACTTATTGGAGGATTAAGGAACGGATCCTTAATTATTTCTACATTTCTACTCGCTGGTACATTAAGTGGAGATTCGCACGAAGCCAATCCCACTAATAGAAATACAAATAATATATACTTGCAATTCTTCATTTTTATCTAAAACTAATTGATAATCCTGTTGTAAATCCATAGTTCCACGAATTAAACATTTGGCTTTGGAATTTATAAAGTAATAATGATGTTTCAAATCCTCCACGTATTGCCATCTTTTCATTTATATTATAATTCAAACCCGCTTCAATTTTCCCAAGTCCTCCAACCTGTGTTGCACCCGCAAATAGCTTTGTATATGGATTAGCTTTATAAATAGATGGAATATGAGCAAAATAATGATAATATGCAATTCCTGCATATTGTGCAGTATAAACTTGCATTATTTTAGCATCATCTCCATCAATTTTTCCTGAGAATTTTTGTGTAAAATTCTCTTGTCCATATACTATAGATAAAGAGTTCTTCGGATCAATATTATAAGCAATATTTAACGAAAAATTATTTAGCATTGGATTACTTAACGGTTCAAGATTTGACTTTATATTTGAATTCATAAAATTCTTATTAAACGAAATACTAAGATTTTCCAAAAAATTATAAAAATTATATGGATTCCTTTTATTCGCTGTAAAATTTGAATTATGATTAAATAATATATTGGATTTGTTAAAAGCTGCCTGAGAACCGTATATTGTCCTCTGCATTGGAGCAAATTCATCGGGTGCAGTATCTTCATTAAAGAGATAATCATCCCAAGCATCATCACCACCTAAATCAAAAGCTTCTTCCAAGCGATTTTTCGATTGCACTTTGTTTGATATTGCAATTGACTTCTGTATTGTATTTGAAGTGATATTTTCCGGAGCAATCGAACTTACAACAGGCGATGCAGAATTGTGTATTATTTGTGTCTTATTTGCAAAATTTTTAGTTTGATTATTTTCATGTATTGGATTAATAAAATAGCCAATCAATAACATTAATCCCCCGAAAACAATACCTCCAGCAATCGGATTCATTAAATACCTCCGCAAAAATGCAAGAATTGCTAATGAAACTGTTCCGAAAATCGCTGTTTTTTTCATATTAAATTTAACCATCAACTCATCTTTCAAATATGATGGTGGCTTAATCATATCTTGTTTTAACATATTTTGCAGAGCTAATGATTGTCTGAATTCTTCTTGCAGTGATGGGTCATCGGCAATTGCATAAAATAGCTCTGTTGTTTCCTCAGGGGGAAGTTCTCCATCCACAAATTGATTAATTTTACTTATATAGTTATCATCTCGACTTAATCTATCCATTTTTTCTCTCCTTTTCTTGTTTTGTATATTCTTTAAAGTAAGGCGCGAGTATTTCCCGCAATTTGTCTTTTGCTCTATGTATATTTGAAGCCACCATTGAACGCGATATTCCCATTATTTCGGCAATTTCTTCATAAGAATAATTTAGTGATTCTTTTAACATCAATGTTTCCTTCAAGTTAAATGGTAATTTATCTAATGCATTGTCTATTATATCTCTTTCTTCCTTTCGTTCATATTTTTGCTGATAATATCTTCCTATTGATTGGTCCAATGGTTCTGGAGATTTTTTAATCTCGTTTATCCTATCTATGCAAACATTATGAGCAATTTTCATTAAATATGCCTTAATATTATCAATTATACCCTTTTTCGAAATAACATTTAGAAATTTTACGAAAGTATCTTGAAAAGCATCCTTAGCATTTTCTTCATCGCGTAAGATCCTTACGCAATAAGTATACACAAGCTTCGAATAACGATTATAAATTTCCTCGAATGCTTGCCTCGATAATGATTTATTATCGGAATTCAGCATTGCACTTAATTCAGCATCGTTATATTTTTCAATATCTTTCATAAAAATATATTTTCCATATATATAAGACTGAAAAAGTAAAAAAAAGTTGCAAATTACTACAAAATAATTTGAATTTTATAGAGAGGAAAGGGACATTTCACTTATAATTGAAATTGTCCCTTTAAATTTTCCAAGTTCCATTTATTGGATGGTGTATATATAGATTTGTTTCATTAGGTTTGATATATACTGTACGTGAAATATCTCCCCCCACGTCTTGTGCTACTAAATTTATATTATTTTTTAGCAGGCTTGCTTTTAGTGCAATTATATTTTTCTGTCCAATATTGAAATAGTTCCCAATTTCTGCCCTTGTTTTCGCCCCCCCTGCAATTTTTGCAAATATTTCATTCCTATTACATCCCATTGCAATCATTCGCCTTAGCATCTCTCCTGGCGCTGTGTCGCAAAAATAGCCCGGCAATTCCTCTGCCTTTTCCAAATCTGTTCCTGAATACGGCAATGCTATATGTGATAAACCATATATGTTCTTTGATGGACAAAACATTGCCAGACTAACACACGACCCGAGTGCATAAATCTTTAACATCTTTTGTGAATCGCTCGAATATTCCATTGCCCCCATTCCTAAGATTACTGTATCAGTCTTTGTCTGTCGATCTATTACTGTTGGTGGTAATTCATAATTTTTGGGCTCTGTCTTCAAATGATGCACATCTTCATTTACGGCAATTTTTATCTTTATCCATAATTGAGATATGACGTCAAGTAATCCTTGCGAGCCGCCCGACGGCTTTTTGATAAAATCCACTGCTCCTGCCTCAAATGCATCCCTTGTTAATTTTGAATCTTTATCTGTCAATGCACTCAATACGATTGTAGGAATTGGGTTTATTGAATTTAATCTAAGTAAAAAATCGATACCGTTCATCTTTGGCATCTCCAAATCTAGCACAATTACATCGGGTTTTTCACGCTTTATTAAATTCAATCCAATTTGTCCATCTGTTGCAGTTCCTATTACCTCAATCATTGGATCCCTAACAAGCCCCTTTGATAATATATCAAGCACCAGTGGTTGATCATCTATGATTAGAACTTTAATTTTTTGGTTTGCTTCCAATAGAATATTAATTTTAAGTTATATAAATATTAAAAATTATAATTTACAAAATTAAGGAAAATTCTTATATTATTTATTTTTAGGAAAGTGCTTATTTCCCTGTCATTTCATATTCGAATATCTTAGAAAATTTGCTCTCTGTACCCTCCCCTACTGCTTTTAACCTTATATAGTATTTAGATCCAGGTTTCAAATCCGAAATCTCAAATGTCGCCAAATCCCCAATATCTAAGTCACTATATGGTTCAACTTTATTCTTAAAACCCGCATCTATTGCCACATCCAAAATATATGTCTTTGCACCATTTACCTTTTCCCATTTTATCTCACTGCTATTTTCCGATAGGCTAGTTACCTCTAATATCTTCGGTGTTGGCAAAAGTGTTGCCTTCGAGCGTGGATTATTTGATGCTTTTTCTGTATTATATGCGCGGTATTTTCCATCCCCATTATATTCAAATACTTGCAAATAATACCGTCCCGATTCCAAATTTGTGATTGTCAAATTTATATTCTTATCATTTCCATCATATACTACATAGCTCTCCCCAAGCTTTGCTTCCGATGTACCATGAGCACTCGAAACATTATACGTTTTCCCATTTTCAGGCAAATTTACATCTGCCCCTTTCCTTACTGCCACAATTCTTCCCTTTCCCGTTCCATTCACCCATTTTATTGTCATAGTATTTTCCGTCGCATCAATAATTGATATTTGCGATGCCTGTTTTGTGGGTATTTGCGCCACAGTATTGAATTCATAACCTTTCAGATACACTAATGAATCTCCCTTCTTTGCATATATATTTAAATTATAATCTGTCTCAGGTTTCAATTCAGAAATTAGTAATTTACCATCTTTTCTCTCAAATGAACCAAGTACATAGCCGATACCTCCAATTTCCTTACTATTTGAAAGCTTAATCGAATCACGAGATAGCAATGGCATCTTCTCTTTATAAATAATAGATTTCCCATTCTTTCCCTTCTCAGAAATCACTATGCACCTTAATCTATCCCCGTTTTGATATTTAATAATCGCATTATCAGAGCTAATCTTTCCAATTGCTATTGTTGTTTCATTGCTCACTGCTTGTGGTTTTTGAGTTATTTGCTTATTTTGGGTAAAGCTGATATTTGTAATCAATAATATCGCTAAAAAATATGCTGTAATTCTTTTCATTTCCATTTAAATTATTTAAAAATACAAAATTAATAAAAAAAAGAAGGTCTCCCCCCTCTTGGGGAAAGACCCTCTTGAATTGCTCTATTTACTTTTTAGTGCAAATAGATAAATGTTTGTTGCAACGACTCGCCTAACCCAATAACTCGAACGACATACATCCCCGATGAAATTAAGTTTGGCAAATTCGCTGGAATTATCGTAATCTGGTTCTCACCTTCGGCAAGATCTGTTTCAAAGCTTGCAACCAATGTTCCATCACTTCCATATAGTTGGATATCAGCTTTCCCGCTTGTTGGCGAGAATATTGTAAAGTCTATATTCTCATTTACAACTGGATTTGGTTGTATTGGTCCCATTGTCAATCGCTCGCCCACAACAGTATTCTCGCTTTGCTCCTTAGGAGCTGTTGATATTGATTTTGGATTGTTTGTAGCTGTAGTTGTATTATAAACAACACCTACGGATGGACTGTTATATTCAAATAATCTGAATTCGTATGATTTACCCCTTGCTAAGCCTGTTACATTTACACTAGTTCCTGTTCCATTATATACTACAAATTGATTTGTCCCTAAAGGAGAACCATCACCAAATGCACTGTTTCCTGTATAAATTGTACCATCAACTGGTAATGCACTGCCCGATCCAAGTTTTGCTGATACAAGAGTATACTTATCACTTCCTCGTGTCCATTTGATTTGAATACTTTGTGATGTTCGACTAACCATAGTAATACCGTAAGATTGTGGAGGTACTACTTTGAAGCGTACATAGTTGCTATATACTGTTCCGCAACCAGTGGCTGCTAAGTAATACAATCCATCATCACTGTATGCTGCACCAGATCCAGTAGGAATAGTAAAGTATGCAGATGTTTGTCCACTTACTGCAGTTCCATTATATCCAGTACCATCATCATCGCGATACCATTGATAGCTTGTTGCACCAGTTACCACTGGTGTAAATACATCGCCTGTGTATCCTGCAACCTTCTTGCTATCGCTTGGATATGTTGTAATTGTTGGGCCCGCACCAACTGCCACAGCTGTTGTGCAGGTTGCCATACAACCACCATTATTGTCAGTCACCGTAACCATATAATTCCCTGCATCATTAGATTGCATATTGCTTCTTGTAGGATCCTTTTCGCTGGAAGTAAAGCCATTCGGTCCCGTCCATTCATAATTATAATCTCCCGAGCCACCAGTTACAGTTAGAGATAATTCTAATGTTCCACCTTGGCATACAGGTGTATTTGATGAACATTCGAGAGTTAATCCACCACCAACTGTCCATGATACAGTATTCACTGCTGGTGTGCAGGCTGACGCGCCTCTTACTGCTTTGATTTCTACTGCTGCCTTACCCGTGGTTGAAATAGAAGTTCCTCCGTTATAATTACTCCAATCTGACCAAACACTACCAGTTTTAGTTCTATATTGATAAGTATCAGTTCCATTTCCGCCGCTACCTTCCGTAAATGTTGCACTTACCAATGTTCCTGCACATACCGTTTCTACATTAGGATTCTTAGTAATACTTGGCGCTTCTGGTGTCTGCTCTACTGTCACTGTCCATACTCCTGTAGATACTACAAAGACAGTTGAACAAGTCCCATCCTTCGCTAATCTACGGAAATTCGTTGTTTGTGTCAATGTTCCTGGATTGTATGTTGCTGCATTGCTGCTCTCGATATCGTTCCAATTTGTCCCTCCATCTATTGAGCTTTGCCACTTGTATGTTATATTGCCATCACCACCGATTGCCGGAGTTGTCGATCCTATCTCACCAGGATCACCACCCGAGCATATCGTCTCACCGGTCGTTGCTATCGCTCCAGCTGTGAATTCATTATACACATTAATTGTGACAGGACTACCGTCTGCTGAGTTTGTGCAATATGCATCGCTGACCTCTGTTATATAATAATTTAAGTCAGTTGTTGCATTGTTTATTGTGATTGTATATGGATTTATAGATATATCTGGAATGGTATACACTGCGGCTCCATCACTGTATTTAAATGTCCAAGGACTTGTTCCCGTTAATTCTACACTATATTGTGCTGTTCCGTTATAACATACATTTTCAGTTATTGCGCTCAATGTTGCTGTCGGTAATGGATTTACTTGCACTGTTGCACTTCCATCCACTGTCCCATTGCAATTTGCATCGCTTACTGCTGTTAATGTGTATGTCGTTTCTGTTGTTGGACTTACATCAAACGTGTATGGATTTGTTGTTATGCTATTTACAGTGACAGGTGTTGTCCCATCTGTATATGTTATTGACCATGGTTGCGTTCCCGATAATGCTACACTTAATGTTGCTGTACCGCCACTGCATATAGTTCTGCCTCCGCTGATTGTCGCTGTTGGTAATTCGTTTACCGTTACAGTTGGTGTAATTGACAATTGCCTCAAGCATTCTGATGCATTTGTTGCTAAGACATTAAATGTTGTTGTCGCTGTTAAGATACCCGTTGGCAAATAGATATTATTTCCATCTCCTATAACCGCATCTCCAATCGGTGAATTATTAGTGTTATTTCTTAACTGATATGTTACACCACTTTCTGAGGCTTCTACAATAATACTTGTCCCTGTTCCTGTGCAAACTATTGGATTTTCTGCCGACACCGTCTTATCGCTTGGCAATGCATTTACTGTCAATGTGAATTCTTGAGGATCGGGATTTCCGCAACCCGTCGTTACTCTAACTCTATATGTATATGTTCCTGCTGCAATAGTACTGCCTGTAATTTCCAAAGATGATGTATTGCCACTTCCGGTCTTTATATATGTTGCTCCTGCGGGTGTGCCATTTGCTACTGCATTCCAGCTCTCTCCATTCCAATATTCCCATGTAAAAGTGAATGGACTTCCACCTGTTGCTGTTGCTTCGAACGTGTTATCTACTGCTCCATAGCAAACAGATTGATCTTCTGGGCCTGTTAGACTTGGTTCAGTTACTGATAATGTTGCTACCTCTGTCGTTCCACTATAACACTCATTATATATATATAATTTGTATTTATAGTTATTATAAGCTGCAGATACATTTGTCAAAGTCAATGTTCCCGTTGTTGCTCCACTATATATTCCACCGTTGCTAACATCTGACCAAGTTGCACCATCATCAGCTGATACTTGCCATTTCATACTTGTTCCAACTCCTCCACTTCCTGAACCGTTGAATGTTGTATTTCCATTAATGCATATTGAACGATCCGCCGGATTTGAATTGATTGTAATTGGAATATTTGTATAATCAGTCTTGAATTGTGGATGAACCATTGCATTGCCTGCTCTATCAAATATTTGATTGGCTGTTGCTGTTTCAATCTTGACTAATTCATTACCGTCGAATGCTCCGCTCCAAGTTATTCCCAATGTCGCAGTTGATGCTCCAGCGGTATGCGATATTGATGAACCAATCATCGATGCATTTCCACCTGTTTTTGATAATGTCAAATCTGTTGATAAATTGACATTCCCTGTCCCATTGTTATTTGAATATACTCCCTCGCTAAATGTTAAGTCGGCTCCATCGTTGTTGCAATATAATTGGAAATCGGTTATTGTTGGTGCTGTTACATCTTTTGTTATATTACTGACTTCCACAATTGTTTCATTTTCTGCACAATCTGTTGCTTTGAAAGTAATTGTAAATGTTGCACCATCTTCTATATCTGACCAACCGCTTATACTTCCGATTGTAGTGACTCCACTTGTCACATTTGTCCAAGAGTCTCCTGTGCCAATTTTGGCTTGTGTGGTGCCAGGATTTGTTTCGGTAACGTTGAATACAACCGCTTGCGTTCCATTTGTGTATGTTGTGTTTGTTGGATATGTGACTGCCAATACAGGTGCTGTGTTATCAATCGTGAATGTATTCCCGATTTGCTCTTCAGTATTCCCTGCGCAATCTGTTACAACCAATTTAACCTTTGCTTCATTTGTGTTTACATCTGGAACATTCCATGTATAAGTGCCATCGTTAGCTTCACCCGTTGCGATAAGTGTCCAATCCGTCCCACCATTCGTTGAATAATAAAGCGATATAGGATTAGAACCTAAACATTTTGTATCAGAAATATATGACGATTCTGAATTCCACGTAATATCATTATCTCCAACTTTCCAGCATGTTTCTGTTGTTGGTTCTGTGATTGTTCCCGCTGCAATTGTCGGTGCCGTCTCATCCCTCACGATCGTTTTTGCGCTTGCTGCTCCTGTTGTTGAGCATCCACCTGTTGCAGGTGTTATCACAGCGCGGAAATATATTGTTTCACCTTCTGTAAATTTGTTATGGTCTTTGATATCTTCATCTGCTAAAGAAATTGTTACATTTGAATTGATATCATCTTCGACAATTGTATAAAATCCGCTACCGCCAACATTCGCCCAAGTACTACCGTCGTCGCTAATTTGTATCTGTATTGTTCCGCCTTTTAATAATGAATTATTCGGAACAGGAACGGTAACATTAATCCCTGTATTTGTGCTATTATAATAACCATCTACGACTGTGCCACCTGTTGATGTGACATCGCCCGTTTCAAATGGAGGTGCTTGATAATACACATTTACCTCAACATTACCTGTAGCATAGACATATTCATCCTTAATGCCATCACTATTGCCATCAAATACTGCAATCGGAGTAAAAGTAAATGTATATGGTGAATTATTTGCTAAATCTGCGTGAGAAATTTCAAAATCCCATACTTCAATTAATTCATTGGCACCATTAAGTGCAGGCTGTGGTGACATACCAACTATAGTTGATAACAAAATTGTTTTTGTTGCGGAAGGTAAAGTGTATGTTCCACTTGCTGCTCCATCTTTATACGACCAATTGATTATTGTTTCCTCAGGAAGATCCTTATCCGATGTAATTTTTGTATCGTTTAGAATCCTTGTATCAACATTTGAAATCGTAGGATAAGTAATTTCTGAGTGAATTGTTGCACTATTGCATCCCGCTGTTGAACTAACATTACTTAATGTTGCATTTGCGAATGTCACCGCAAAGTCCTTACTTCCCAGCACAGTATTGCAACCGCCTGTTGGTGCATCCTCTCTTGTTATATATGATATAGCTTGGAATGTAAGATTATAGGTAATGCTTGTCTCTTCTGCGGGTACTTTAATACCTGTGGCAACTATTTCCCACTCATCAACATCGCCTTGCATATCTTTTAATGATGCAGGTGTTACTCCAAGCACATCACTAAGATATACAAAGTTTTTCCCTCCAATATCATAAGTTCTACCACTTATCAAATTCCCTGACCACTCGCCACTTCCCGGTTTATATTTTATGCTTTCAATCACTGCACCTGTTGGGAAAGCTTCGGTAGAAGTAACCAATCCATCAACCTTCACTGCGGAATTGAAATCGCTAATTCCACTTGGATATGTTACCTTTGCATAAATAATAACAGGTGTATTTGTAACGGTAGAAATATCAGATATAGCATCAATTGCTGCTGTTGCCAATCCATTCAAATTATTTGTTGTTTCATCCATTGTTTCATCATAATACCACGGTGAGAATGTAACATTATTGCTAACAGCATCGCCAGCGCCGCAAGGATTTAATGTTGTATGATGTGGACCCGTTGGATCGCCCCACCAGTTGAGAGTGGCATCAAGAATACCCTCTGTTGAAGCATTTTCAACACCATAAGTTGTATTCCCTGCAATTGAGTTATTGTGAATAGTGAATTCATTTACGGGTGCACCATTTGCAATATAAATACCTTTATCCCATCCCGATATAGTATTACCTGTTATTGCGGCAGTAATAGCACCTGATGCACCGCTTTCATCAAATATTCCATATCCATCGGTTGTTCCATTTCCTGTAAGTATGTTATCCTTTATAGTCTCACTTATAGTATGAGTTCCTGCATACCAACCACGTAAACAAATCCCACCATAAGGAAAACCACTACCAATAGTATTTCCTTCAACAACTATATCGGTAAGATCTTCATTACTATTATCAATATAAATACCAGTACCATATTGATGCCCTGATCCAGTAATGTTATTGTTTTTAATAGAAGCACCCGAACTGAAAGTATTAATTATTCCAAAATCACAATTGGTAATTGTATTTTCTTCAATAATAGCACCTGTTGGGACTGATGCAAAAGTTATACCTGTAGCCCAATTTATATTGTTATATACCAGATTACTAATATTATTCTTCGAAATTCCCGTAATGGTAGAATAATATACCTGAATTCCATTTTGTCTTCTTGTTGTTAAACTTCCTGCTCCTGTAATCGTATTATCGTGTATATCCACAGTAATATTATTTGTATTCCATCCTACACATATACCCTCGCCAAGAAAATTAGATGCCGTAGAATTCTTTAGTTCAACTTTGACCGATGTAGTTGCATCTGCATCTATTTTGAAGCTCTGGACTTGGCGTCCCCAATGGCTTTCAGCGCCAGATGGAATAGTTATATGATCATTATTTGTACTTACAATACCATCAATAATTCCACCCGAATTATAGTAAAATACACCTGCAAACTTCATTTTATCAACAGATGGACTAAACCAAGTACTTCTATCAGCGGGTATTGACGACGCATCTACTTTTAAACTTTTAAGTGTAACAGACGGAGCGCCATTAGCAATGATTGCGCCTGTAGTAACCGTTGAGCTACCAGCTTCCGCAGAATGAGTAATGTAAGTAGTCAAAGATGTGGGCTTTACTATTGTCGTTTCTTCTCCCGCGCCTTCCAAAGTCAAGCTCTTTTGTATTAGCACTTGCTCGATATACGTCCCCTCAGCTACATTTACCTTCCCATTTGTAGCTACTCCTCCAATTCCTGCCTGGATTGTCTTGAAATATACATGTCCAAGCCCTTCTTTTGTATCTGGATAGTCATCATCTACCCATACCTCGTTATTGTTATAGACATAGAATTTGTACGCTGTTTGGCCTGTTATTGTAACATTCCCGGCAACATCTGTTGTTCGTGTCTGGACAAAGTATTTGTTATATGGAGTCGTCGTTGGAGGATCAATTGTTATCGCATAGCTCCAAATTGCCCAGCTATTGCTTGTCGTTGCATTAAGCCAAGTTACATCTGTTGCTGTTGTCCAATCTGTTCCATCCCAATAATAATCGCCCGTATCAAAAATGTTATTCTTATTATTGTCTATCCAAATTGCAACTTCAACCTTGTTTACACCCGAACATTCTTCATCGTCTGCTGTTCCTGTAATAGAAGCTATTGCTGTTGGATTCCAGGAATTAGCTATAGGCGCTGAGATAGTTGCCGACGGATAGCCTGCATCAATACCAGGCGCATTTTCTGCATTATCCTCACCTGTGTAAGGTGATGCAAAATGAACACCATTACCATCTTTCAAATCGATATCGCAAGGCAAATCATTCGCATCCAGAATACAGTCATTTTCTACTGCTACAGTATAAACAAAAGTGTATGTTCCATCGCCATTATCGGTAAATGTTGCATCGACATCATTAATTGTGGGTGTAGAATATGGCGTCAGTCCCCATTGATTGTTCGTTGCTGTCAGGGTTGCTGTGACCTTTCCGCCTATACCAACAACATTTCCGCTCTCTGGAGAAAATGCAACACTTTCATAGCTTGGATTTGTCAATGTCGTGCAAGCAACCATAGCTTGTGATGACAAATTATTATGCACATCATAAGAGCGAATATAAATCGTATATTCAGTATATGCAGTCAATCCAAAGATTGGATATTGCTTATCTGATGGCTTGCCAATATCCACATTCTCCCAACCATTAACTATTGCGCCGCTTTGATAAATTGAAACCAAGTAGCCCGTTGCATTAGTTCCGTCTGCTGTCCAAGATAACATACCGCCTTCGCTCCATGCTGCTACCGCTAATCCGTTTGGTGGAGTTAAACTAAATGTTGTGAACGAGCGCGGATTATTTACTCCTGTATATATATTGAAATCCGCATCATTTCCCGTTCTGTTATATTCAAAAACGCGAATATTATAAGTTGTCCCACTCAATAGGTTTGACAAATTAGTTGTTTGATTCGTACCCGTAAGGATATCTATAACAACATAATTATTACTACCTAATTCGGGATTATACTTATTATCGTCATCTGTTAATGCTGTGCTAAGATTGCCATTCGCATCAATCAATTTTGAAAAATCACCATTATCTAATGGAGTTAGATAATTCGTTTGAAAATCGTTCCAATCAGCTGTGCCACCATAATGAGCAACCACTATTCTGCCTGCCCCATTGCCACGACTGAATGTTACCTTTGCAGTTGTGCTTTGAATATTTGAAAAAGCTAAATATCGGCTCTGTACCGATGGTGGCGTTGCCCAACCTGTCGTTGCGAACGCCACTAAACAGAACAAAACCAATGAAACTGATAATAAATATTTCTTCATTGAGAAACTCCTGTGTTTGTTATTAATATTTTTTATTTTTTTAATTTTTAAATACTTCACTTTAATTTTTTAAATAATATTAGGGGAAAGGGAATAGAGTCCCTTCCCCCTGAAATATATAATGTTATTAAGGAACTGTTATTGCCCAACTAAATATACGCCAACCATCGTCTGTAAATATAAATGTTGCAGTACCTTGAGGCTCAAACGTTCCATCACTTCCATCAGGCATTACTCCTTGAAATTCAACTCCAGCTCCACAATTCCAATAGACATATATCACCTGTCCAAGAGGTGGGTTTTCCAAATCAACTACTGGTAAATTAATTGTGCCTGCGTTACCTGTAACATAATATACCGTATACCCATTGTCTAATGTAATGTCCCCTGTCGCTACTTGTCGGTGGTATGACCAAATAACAGAACCCGCATCAACTTTGATTGCCGGCCCCGGTGTTCCCGCGTCAGTACCAATATTTAATGCAACACCATTATCTGCCATATTCGTTATATTAACAGTCGGCGCATCTGGAGAACTATTTCCAAAATTTGCAGCACTAGTTAACGATGAGGCATATCCGCTTACGGTCAACAAATAGTTGTCGAAATCTCCCATATTTTCATCATTAATTTCTAATGCTGTTTCATCCTTATTAAATGGCACAACGCGTGATTTAAATATAACTTGGTCAGTAAATTTGTCATCGCCAAGCCAAACATTGCCATCAACTTCAAAGTTATTAGCAACATAGAGTCCTGGGTCTGTTGTTCCATTATCAAACGTTCCTGCGCCAATTATTACATCACCACCATCAACTTTGATTGCTGGTCCGGCTATGTTGTCTCCAGACGAATTATCAATATTTAATGCAACACCACCATCTGCCCAATTCGATATATAAACAGTTGGTCTTTCAGATGAACTATTTCCAAACATTGCCGCTGCGGCATCTGGTGACCCTACAGCTTGTACATTTAACAAATAATTAGTATATCCCTCCATATTTTCATCAGTAAGTTCTAATGCTGCATAATCATTGTTAAATGGTACAATGCGTGATTTAAATATAACTTGGTCAGTAGTTGGGTCATCGCCAACGGTAAGGTTGCCTGTTGTTACGATATCGCCCGTCTCAACTCCTACTGTTACTTCATTACCTAGGCTAATTGTTTCCCCATCATCTGAGATTGAGCCATCAACAAGTGCTGAGCCATTCCATACGGGAACCGCATTTTCATTTGTCATATTGACTTTTGGATCTACTTCTGGTGCTGTATTTGACCAGGTAGGAACTCCATCAACAACCTTCAAAATTTGATTTTCGTCACCAATTGCCAATGCTGATAATGTATTGTCAGCGCTTGCATAGAGCATATCGCCCGCTGTGTAAGCAATCAAGCCAGTTCCACCGTGAGTTGGGTCAATTTCTGTTCCATTCCACGTTCCTGATGTGATTGTGCCTACAGTATTAATAAGATCAGAACCTGTCCACATCTCATCTAAAACGTCATTTCCATTTTGTGAAAAAGTTAATGCAGAAACATTTCCTGAAAAATATCCATCTCTCCATTGATAACCATCTGCGCCTAAATTATAAATATCTGGAATACTAGGAACAAGGTCAGAACCAATAAAGGTGAATGAAACATTACCATTGAATGTCCAATCAGGTGTAATTGCAATGGGATCTTCACCTGTTTGCGCTGCTGTCCATACTGGATCCAACTCATCTGGAAATTCTATCGCTGTCGGTGTAACTACTGTTACTCTTCCGTTTGCATCTGTTGTTATTACAGGTACATTCGTTGCATCTCCATATGTTCCCGCTGTCCCTACTTCTACCAATGTTGGATTTGGATATGTCCCTGTTAAATCTCCACCTGCTAA